>Ga0209207_1000071_pt1 | contig 90376 bp, 79 predicted proteins | sample SaghotsprinmetaG_FD_184140 | JGI IMG/M metagenome (GOLD analysis project Ga0209207, IMG submission 184140) | Hot spring microbial communities from South Africa to study Microbial Dark Matter (Phase II) - Sagole hot spring metaG (SPAdes) (version 3) | ecosystem: Environmental > Aquatic > Thermal... | reverse complement strand
CCATCAGGGTCAGGTCTTGCCTTTTGCCTTTTGTGGCAATTGAACTAGGGTTTAACCATCTTCACCATCAACTGGGAAAACCAACATGGCCAGGCCGCTCAGACTGGAATTTGCAGGGGCGCTTTACCACATTACAAGCCGCGGTAACGAGCGCAAAGCTATTTATTGGGAAGATAATGATTTTTCGTCGTTTTTAACTTTGCTCGGGCAAGTTTGCCAACAGTTTAACTGGGTTGTTCATGCGTATTGTCTGATGAGCAACCACTACCATTTGTTACTGGAAACGCCGGATGCAAACCTTAGTAAAGGCATGCGCCAGATCAACGGCATGTATACGCAGTGGGTGAACCGCAAATATAAAAGGGTTGGGCATTTATTTCAGGGGCGTTATAAAGCTATTTTGGTGGATAAAGACGCCTATTTGCTTGAATTAAGCCGTTATATAGTGCTGAACCCAATCAGGGCAAAGATGGTTACAACACCAGACGACTGGCGCTGGAGTAGCTGGCATTATGCGATGGGCAAGGAGGAATCGCCGCAGTGGTTGGCAACAGATGCTTTGCTTGGTTTGTTTGCAAAAAATCGAAAAACCGCGATGGGAAAATACGCCGAGTTTGTCCAGCAAGGCAAGGGGGTTGAGGTGTGGGAACACCTCAGTAACCAGATATTTTTAGGCGGTGACGATTTTGTCAAAAGCCACCTGGCGTTGATAGCTGAGCAGGGCAGGGATTTATCTGAAATTCCGAAGAAGCAACGACGAGCGGCTGCCCTTCCCCTTGCCGATTATGAACGTTTATATCCAATACGGAACGAGGCCATAAAAGCAGCTTATCAATCAGGCAGTTATACCTTAGATGCGCTCGGAGGGCATTTTGGTCTGCACTATTCACGGATCAGCCGGATAGTGGCAAAACACAAGACCTGACCCTATGCTGTGAAGTTGGATAGGGCACAATGCCGGCATTATACATGGCAAGCGCGCGCTTGCCATGTTCAGCTGATACGGCAATCCCTCTGAGCTGGATTTGCTGCTGTTGTGATGTTGTAAAACTCAGGCCGTGGCACAGTAGTAGGGGATGGGGAGCGAAACTTCTGCATTTGATGGGCTTTGGTATCGCTGGCGCGAGGTTTAGCTCTCACTCTAAATGGTTTAGCATGAGGTGAAAGCAAGTGCTGACCCTATGCTGCTGTTTGCTATCAGGTGGTGGCTGGTATCACAACAGCAGCTCTGCTTTTGCCCGGCATTCATTGCTCAATAACAGCGAATTTTCGCATAAAGCTTTGCAAAGCGTTTAAATGTGCTCACACTAAGAAAAAGTGCCAAAACGAGGCTGTAATGGAATTTCCGAGTCAAATCAAACAACAAAGTTGTATGGACTGCTTAAGTGGGAAGTCATTGGGGTTTGAGATCCGCATGGCATTTCAGCCCATCATCGACTGGCAAACACGGCAGGTCGCAGGTTACGAAGCGCTGGTTCGCGGGCCTTTGGGTGAAGGTGCCGGTTGGGTGTTTGAACGTATTAACGAACAAAACAAATATTATTTTGACCAGGCCTGCCGGGTCAAAGCCATTGAAACTGCGTCCAGGCTGGGTCTTGATAAAATGCTCAGCATCAACTTTTTACCCAATGCGGTGTATAACCCTGAAACCTGTATTCGCGCCACTATTGAAGCGGCTGATATGTTTGGTTTTGATATCCGCAATATTATGTTTGAAGTGACCGAAAGTGAGCAGATTGTGGATCATAAAAAGCTGCTGAAGATTTTCGACAGTTACGCCAAAAGAGGTTTTATTACTGCCATTGATGATTTTGGCTCTGGTTATGCAGATTTATCCTGGCTGGAGTCGTTGCGGCCCAGAGTGCTGAAACTGGATATGGGGCTTATCCGCGATATTCATCAACATCCTGCCAAACAGCAGCTGGTGGCTAATGTGCAAAAGCTTTGTCTGGAGATGGGCACAGAAGTATTGGCCGAAGGCATAGAACAGCAAGCCGAACTGGATTATCTGGCTGGCGTCGGCATTCGTTATTTTCAGGGGTATTATTTTGCCAGGCCAGCGCTTGAGCAGTTAACCCGTGCTGAAGAGATAGCTGCATTGCAGCAGCGCTAAAGGTGCTTGTGAAGGCTTTGGCAGTCAGGCAAAGTTGTATTGCTTCAGCCGTTAGCGCTCTGTGTCATCGAACTTTTGCCACACTTCTTTAATCAGCACACCATCTTCCATCCCCTGATGTAACCATTGATTGCCGCTGAGCTGACACTGAAAGTGGTAAGTTTTGCCCCTTAACCGTGGCAGCGACGCCGCATCGACCTGCTCGTGATAACCTGCTCTGTTGGTATAAAAAGTACCGGTAGCGGCCACCTCAAATTTGCCGTCGGGTTGCCAGGTGATAAAACTAAAATGCCGTCCGGCAATCAGTTTGCGGCTGAAGGTACTTTGCTGCTTAATTTCTGCCAGCAGTTTGCCATTGGCATCCAGATAACGGGCCGACGCTAATTGCCAGCTGCCCTGTAGCAGGGCGGCGCTGCAGTTGCTCTGTTGTTGCTGCTGAGTTTCAGCTGCAACAGCTGTGGTGGCACTGAAGGCAAATGCCAATAACAAGGCCAGATCACGCTTGTGCCGGGTCAACAAATTTTTTGTGTTCAGCGTTGTCATCCTGCTGTTTTTTCTGCCGGAAAGACGTTAACTTGCCAACAAATAGCAATAAAAACAACAGTTTTTGTGTAAAACTCAGCGGCTGACTTACCGGGGTTGGCCTTGGCAGCATCTGGCAATTGAGCTCAGGCTATGCCTACAATGCAGGCATCCGGATGTCTGAGGGGAAGTTATGAAGATCGCAAGTAAAATTGTGCATGCTGGCCGCGATAAAAAATGGACGGGTTATAGCGTAAACGTGCCCGTGGTGCGGGCATCCACTGTGGTGTTTGATACCGTCAGTGAACTCAAACATGCCACAGCCAAAAGAGGTGAGCAGGTACCTTATTATGGCCGCCGTGGCACCCAAACTCATTTTGCTTTTAGTGACGCTATTTGTGAGCTGGAGGGTGGTGCCGGTTGTGCTTTATATCCTTGTGGTGCAGCTGCAATCAGTGGTGCTTTGCTGGCATTTTTACAAAGCGGTGACCATTTGCTGATGGTGGATTCTGTGTATGAACCCACCCGGGCTTTGTGCGATAAGCTTCTGAAAAACCTCGGTATTGATACCACTTATTATGATCCTCTGATTGGCGCTGGAATCAAGGCGCTGATCCGTCCTAACACCAAAGTGATTTTCCTCGAGTCACCAGGTTCAATTACGATGGAAGTGCAGGACGTGCCGGCCATTTGTGCTGTGGCCAAACAGCATAATGTACTGGTGATGCTGGATAACACCTGGGCTTCCCCTGTGTTATTTAAACCTTTTAGCCATGGCGTGGATGTGTCTATTCAGGCTGCCACTAAATATATTGTTGGCCATTCTGATGTGATGCTGGGCACTGCCAGCGCCAATGAAAAATACTGGCCGCAGCTGCGTGAAGCCAGTTATTTGCTGGGTTATTGTGCGTCGGCCGATGATGTGTATCTGGCCGCACGGGGTTTAAGAACTATTGGCGTGCGGCTGGCGCAGCATCAGAAAAATACCGCGCAGGTACTGGCTTATCTGCAGCAAAGGCCGGAAATTGCCCGTATTTTGCACCCATCTTTGCCCGATCATCCGGGCCACGCTGAATTTAAACGCGATTTTTCCGGCAGCAATGGTCTGTTGTCGCTGGTACTGAAACAGGGCGACGCCAAAGCTGTGACTGCTTTTGTGGAAGGCATGCAGTTTTTTAAAATGGGTTTTTCCTGGGGCGGTTATGAAAGCCTGGTGACTTTTAATCTGAATTTACAAAGTATCAGAACTGCTACCCTCTGGCCTTATACCGGCCCCGTGATCCGGCTGCATATTGGCCTGGAAGATCCAACCGATTTAATTGCGGATTTAGCCGCGGCTTTTGAGCGTTTTAACAACACTCTGGCGTCCTGAGTCTGAGCGCTTCGCGACGCACTTCTGCGGCATCAGGATAAACCGGGGGCCGCAGCCAGCAATCTTGGCTATAGTGATATTTATCTGATAAAGCTCAGGAAAAGGTTGTGATGCGCTCGGGTTTGTTGCTGTTATCTTTGCTGTTTTTTTGTGCCCGGCTGGCGGCGGATCTGTGCCCGGCTGAGTTTCGGATGCCTTATAACAGCAGCTGGGCGCCTTATGTGGAAGTGCACGACGAGTCGGTCACAGGCACTGACATTGAACTGATCCGCAGTTTGCTGACACAGGTTGGCGCTGAACTGAAGTTGGTACCGCTGCCCGAATCGCGGGCGCTGAATCAGTTGGCGCAGGGGCAGGTGGATATAATTTTTGCCGCTTCTTATACCAAAGAGCGGGCTGAATATGCCTGGTTTTCCAAAGCTTACCGCACTGAAATAAACCAGCTGATAGTGCACAAACAACTGCTGCAGACTTACCCGCAAATCAACAACAAAGCAGGTTTTTTCGCGCTGGCGGCACGCCGGTTGGCTGGTGCTTATAACCCCAAAGGTTATTACGGTGAAGAGTTTGAGCAGCTCAAACAGCTGCCGCAGGTGATACAAAGGTCGTTGGCGATATTTGATGCACAGCAGCGGCTGGAGCTGGTGTTAAGCCAGCGCGCCGACTACAGCATAGTGGACAGCCAGTGGCTCCAGCAGCACCAGGCGCAACAAAGGGAGTTGCCAGCGCTGGCGGTGTTGCCTTTTGTGTTATATCAGGCCGATATCCATCTGATGTTCAGTAAAAAAACCATCACAGCGGCCTGTGTCAAAAAGCTCAATGCGCTGTTAAAACCGCTGAAACCGTTAAAAGCACAGAACCCGCAAGAGCACTGAGCACGCTGGTCTGGCAGTTTTTTACTGCAAAAACTTTTCCACATCCTCGCCGGTCAGTTTGCCAATCTGACTGAATAAATACCAAAGTGCCGCCATCATTAATACCATGCTGGGCAGGGCTATCACCGGGTAACTCAGCGCTGTCATCCGGCCCAGTTCTTCGTTATAGGCAGTGGTGCCGGGTGGGCTGACTAAAATCCATTTGGCGAGCAGATAATTCAGCAGCGACGACACAAAAAAGGAACCGGCCAGTAACTGGTTGGTGACATTCATTTTTTGCTCAAAAACTTCAGTGTTATTGGTTTTGGCCAGCGCCGCCTGCAGTTTTTCCATATTCAACAGCTGGGCATTTTCCAGCATGGCTTTGATCAAATGGAATTTGCTGTGCTGACTGAACCACACCAATAAACCAATAATGCCGGGTACGGCCGCTTCTTTAATGGCGATATATTTTGGATCTAGCTGCAGCAGGCTCATGCCGCCGGTCAGTAACACCGAAATTAACCCCACCACCGAAAAAAAGTTTATTTTGCCCGACTGTTTTAACTCCCACAGGCCATAACCAACAGGGAAACACAGTGCCACTACTAAACCCCAGACCGGGCCTAAATAAGCTTCGGTGCTGAACTTGCTGAGAATAATTACCGGAATTGCAATATTAAACAGAAGGTTAGGAAGAAGGCCTTGCGATTTTTTTTCGGCTGGTACGGACTGCGACATAATCAAACCTCGAAGCAAACAACGGCTGAAACTTCGGGTTCAGCCTGACAGCGCCTTTTTACCATAGTCTCAGTCCGGATTGCTATCACGCCGCTGGCTTTGCACTGCATCAGAGGCTGACGCTGGCCTGGCCAGCTGAAAATTATCCGGCTGCCGGCTGTGGCTGTACCACAAACCCCCTAACCTGGCTAACAGGTCCAGTTCTGTGTGCCTGAGTTTGTGCTGCTCATCCAGCAGGGAATCGGCAATATCAATCAATAACACTTCGGCCAGCAGGATATCGCAGCTGGGCTGGTGCGCCGGGTAGGGTGTTTGGCTCACCACTTTGCACTCAAAACGAACCGGGCTGGCGGCCACTTTTGCTGGTCGCACTTGTTGTGACGGTACTGTTTTGATCTGAAGCGCGTCAATTTCGCTGACGTTTTTGGCAAAGCTGGCGGCAGTGGCGTTCATCAGGCCAGCCAGTTCGGGCGTTACCAGATGCACCACCAGTTCCGGGCACAGCTGCAAATTGCGGCTGCTGTCTTTTTGGCTGCCATCGGCGTGGCGGTTAATCGAAATCATCAGCGTCGGCGGCTGGTCGGTCACCAGCTGAAAAAAGCTAAAAGGCGCCAGATTCGTCTGGCCCTTATCATCACAAGTGCTGAGCCAGGCAATTGGCCTTGGGATCACAGTACCGGCCAGCAATGGGTAAAGCCGCTCGGGCGGCATCTTTGCACAATCAAAAATCATCTGAGGGTCCTGTTCTGTGGTTTATTAAAAAACTATTTTTACCAAGCACTTACAGATAAATATAGAAAAAAACTGGCAATTATTACTGTGTGTTGCATAGTATGTACTGTGTGTCATACAGTGTGTGGCGCACAGTATTGTTCAGTGGCTTTTTATCAGTGGCAGTCTGGTGAAAGTGCCGCCTGCAGACAACTTAATATGACACGCAGTGGGGTGTCATTGATACAGGAACAACAATGACAGAAAGCCGGTTGGACAAAATGCGGGGTGAACTCAGGCGCGGTGTACTGGTGCTGGCCGTGCTGGCGTCATTAAAACAGCCTCATTATGGCTATTCGCTGCGTAAACAACTGCTCGACAATGGCATCGACATTGACGAAGGCACTTTATATCCGCTGGTGCGGCGTTTGGCCGAGCAGGGTTTACTCGACAGTGAATGGCAACAGGCAGAAGGGCGGGAGCGCCGTTATTACCAGCTGTCGGCTGAAGGGGCGCTGCTGCTGCAACAACTGGCCGCAGAATGGCAGTTACTGAACGGCGCTCTGGCCAACTTAGTGGAGAATATCTGATGGAACTTGTACAACGATATGTCAGCGCCGTGCAGCGCTATTTACCCGAGGAGCAACAAGCCGCTATTGGTCGTGAGCTCAGCGCCGATATTGCCGATAAAATTGCCCATCAGTCGGAAGAAGCCGGCCGGAGATTAACCGACAGTGAAATTGCTGCGCTGCTGCAACAATGGGGGCATCCACGCAGAGTGGCCAGCCAGTATGTGCCACCACTTCCGCTGGTCAGCAGTGAGCTGATGCCGCTGTACTGGCAGGTGCTGAAGCTGGTGTTGGCCTTGTTGTTTGTCTGGCAGGTGCTGGGCGCCAGTATGACGCTGCTACAGGCTGAACAGCTCAGGCCAGTGCAGTTTATATTGCAGCTGACAGTTGGTTTTTTTGACGAAGCCGCCACAGCTTTTATGGTGATCACACTGATTTTTTATGCGCAGCAGTTCGGTGGCCCGCTGCAAGGCTGGGTGCAGCAGGCAAAGTGGCAAGCGACTGATTTGCCGCCGGTTGAACGGCCATGGCAGCAGATTGGGCTGGGTGACAGTATCACCGAGCTTGCCACTACCGGCTTTTTATTATTGTTGTTCTGGTACCCGCTGTGGATGCCGGCCGAAACTCTGGCGGGCCTTAGAGTGGTGCTTAGTGATGTAGTGCAACAACAGCGGCCGGTGATCACAGCTTTATTGTTGTTATCTGTGGTTTTTAGCATCTGGTGCTGGTTAAAACCTTATTGGCAGCAGGCAAAACTCTGGGTGAATCTGGCTTTAAACCTGGCTTTTATCTGTTTGCTCGTTTGGCTGGCGAGCCTGGATGCGATAGTGGCCGGCACAGCACAGCCACTGCCGGAATTACTGGAGCTGTCTGACATTAACAGAGTACTGAAACACAGCGCCTGGCTTGTTGGGCTTTATCTGCTGTATGAAACAGGGCGCGACCTGTATCGGTTGTGGCAGCTGAAAAAACCGGCCAACACCGCATAACAGCAGACATTTTAACGGGTGCCAGCCAGAGCTTTGGGGGTTTTGACTGGCACTTTTGTTCCAGCCTGCTTTTAAGCAGACACTCAGGCAGACTCCGGGCCAGGTAATTGAAAAGGCATCAGTTTTTCTTGTTGAGCAGTTGGGGGAAAACTCAACAAGAACTCTGGTGTTAAAGCGAAGCGTTCTCAATTGCATGTTTATGATTTTATTCATGTTTTTTAAAAATTAAAACTCGACATTCCGCTATCTCCGACTAAAATAGTCAACATTTCCGGCGGGTTTTGCCGTGCTGTTCAGCCTATTCTGCTCTGAGGCTGATGCTGATGTTAAATCCGACTTTTAATCCGACGTGCAGGAGCCCCACCATGAAAGGCCATCCGGCGGTAATTACCGCATTAAATGACGTGCTGACGTCCGAACTGACCTCTATCAACCAGTATTTTTTGCATGCCCGCATTTATAAAAACTGGGGTTTGGCTGAGCTGAACAATGTCTGTTACAAAAAGTCGATCCGCGATATGAAACAAGCCGACGAGCTGATTGAGCGGGTGTTGTTTCTGGAAGGTTTACCAAATTTACAGGCGCTTGGCCGTTTACGCATTGGTGAAGACACCGAAGAAATGTTGCAGTGTGATTTGGATTTTGAACTGGAGCAGTTGCCACTGTTAAAACAAGCTATTGCGCTCTGTGAAAAAGAGCAGGACTACGTCAGCCGCGAAATTCTGCAGGAAATTCTGGAACATGAAGAAGAACATATTGATTGGATCAATGCCCAGCAGTATCAGATCAGTGTGATGGGGCTGGCCAATTATCTGCAAAGCAAACTGGGTGAAGGAGACAAATAATGCAAGGCAAACAACAAATTATCGACGCGCTGAATACCCTGCTTGCTAATGAACTCAGTGCCATGGATCAGTATTTTATCCATTCGCGCATGTATAAAGACTGGGGCTTGCACAAGTTATTTGAGCGCATCGACCACGAAGTGGAAGACGAAAAAGGCCATGCTTCGTTAATTATTGAACGGATTTTATTCCTCGAAGGCACACCGGATATGGTCACCCGCGACGGTTTGCAAATTGGCTCCGACGTACCTTCAATGCTGCAAAACGACTTAAACGTGGAATACGCAGTAGGCGCTTTATTAAAAAAGACCATCGCTTTATGCGAACAGCAGCAGGATTATGTGACCCGCACTATGCTGCAAACCCTGCTGGATGACACTGAAAACGACCATGCGCACTGGTTGGAACAGCAACTGCGGCAAATTAACATGCTGGGTTTACCCAACTATTTACAGTCACAGCTGTAAGCTGCAATTGCAGTTATCACATCGGCCCGAGTCAGCAGCCTCTGGCGTTCACGCAAAAAAACACCGGCATTTGCCGGTGTTTTTGTTTTGGTGCTTATTTGGTGTTTATTTGGTGCTTATTTGGGGATAGGGAACAGCACTGACAGCAGGGGGTTGCTGTCAGGCTGACACAGCTGGCTTTTAATACACTGCTTTGGTATCCAGTGCCTTTTTGCCTTCGAGCTCACGCAAACGGCGCTCTTTGGCGGCTTCTAAATCTTTTTGTTGTTGCTGCACTTTTGAAGGTGGGGTAGGCATAGGTTTACGCGGCAGCATTTTGTCAGCCATCGCGGCTTCGTAAAGGAAACCGGCCATCAGCACAGACGCTTGTTTTAAGTCTTCGGCCACCACATGGTCAATCGAGTCGATATGGGTGTGATGCAATCTGGTGCTGTAATCCAATGGGTCCTGAATAAACTGGAAACCAGGTAAACCTACATCGTCAAAAGATTCGTGGTCAGTACCGCCGGTGGATAAAGGCGAAATAGTACCGGTGCTTAAGTCGCTGTAAGGGCCAAACCAGTCGGTGAATACCGGTTTGACGGCCACATTGCCTTCGGTATAAATGCCGCGGAACTTGCCGCTGCCGTTGTCCATATTAAAGTACACCGACAATTTGTTGTACGCAGCTTTTGGCGCAATTGGCCAGCCCGGGCTTGACCATAAATAACGTGGCAGCGCTTTTTCCGCCGGATCCTGAGGTTCTGGCCGGCTCGCCAGGAAGTCGTTAACATAAGCGCGGGAGCCATACAAACCTTGTTCTTCACCCGACCAGAGCGCAATACGAATAGTGCGTTTAGGTTTAACATTCAGCTTGCTTAAAATACGCATTGCTTCCATCGCCACAGCCACACCGGCGCCGTTATCCACTGCACCATCGCTGGCATGCCAGGAGTCCAGATGCGCGCCCACCATCACTACTTCCCCATTGCTGTCGCTGCCCGGAATTTCCGCTATGGTGTTGTAGGATTTCATATCTTCGTCGTGAAAACGGGCTTTGATATCCAGAGTTAATTTGGGTTGTTCTTTGCGATCCAGCATCCGCAGCAACAGGCTGTAGTCTTCCTGTTCGATGATCATGGCTGGTACCGGGAAAGTTTCGCCCACCCGGTGTGACTTACCAAATACCCGCACTAAACCACCCTGACGGCTGCTGCGGTAAATCACAGCGGCCACCTGTTCTTTTTGCAAAAATGCATCTAACTCTTTGTTAAATTTATAACTTTGCATACGGCTGTCGCGCATGGCTTTGGTCATAAAAGACTCATAACTGGCGCGGGCGCTGGTGTCGTAGTCTTTCATATCGGTGAGTTTTTGTGCGCTTAAACGCTCAAAGATCACTGTTTTCGGCGGTTCAATTTTTAAATCTTCACCCATCAGTAACACTTTACCGGCCAGTTTGCCGGCATAAGCGGCTAAGTCGGCGCTGGTATTCACGTCAAACAACATCACTTCACCAGTGACAGCTCCTTTTGTACCCGGTGTCCAGGCCACCGGAATACCGTGCAAAGACTGCTGGCGTGGGCCAGTCAGCACAATGCTGGCCGACTCGCTGCTCCAGCCGCGGCCAAATTCAAAAGGGTGTAACTCAGCGTTTTTTAAACCCCAGTCTTTCAGCTGTTGTAAGGTCCAGTGGTTGGCTTTGACCATTTGTGGTGACGCCGTCAGGCGTGGGCCAATTTTGTCGGTCAGATGCTCCAGCGTATGCATCACTTCCGACTGAATAAAACCTTCATGGCGGATTTTGTTGGCCATGTCCAAATCGGCAGCGAGCACTGCGGCAGGTGAAATCAGCATCACAGGTAACAAAAGACGTTTCATAACAGTTCCCGGCATTAATAAGTTATTGTTTTTAAATACTGTGGTGGATGCCAGGCACAACATCTTCTTAGCCTGGATGCTCAAGCAGTAAAGCAGCGCTTGGGCAAAGGCAATGGCTTTGCGGTCATTGTGTGTACAGAGGCGATAACTGGTCTGAACGGGCTGGACAAGTGATTCCCGCAGTTCTGCGACAAGGGGCAATAGCGGAAAAAATTCTGGAGCGGGTGATGGGAATCGAACCCACGGCACCAGCTTGGGAAGCTGGGGTATTACCATTATACGACACCCGCAATGGCGCCTAAGGTACTGAAGAGAAAAGGGCATGTCAATTGTCAGCCGTTTGCATCCGTGGGCTTTCATGCCGCAAACAAAGTAGTCGTGTTACAGTGCAGTGTTTTTTTGTTGCTGGAGTCTGCTGATGTCTGAAACTGCTGCTGCCATTTTGGCTCGTCGTCGTGTAGAGGGTGATGTGGCCGCTTTATTACCCCAGGGCCTCAGGCCACAGAGTTTTGTACAGGCCTTTGCCCTGCAACAACAGGTGGCGGCTATGTTGCCTTCGGCCATTGCTGGCTGGAAATGCGCTTTGCCCACTGTGGACGCTAATGGCGAAAAACAAGTGGTCGCGCCTTTGTATGCCGCTGAGTTATGCCGTTTCCCGACCGCCATTTGCCCCATTTGGCCTTCAGTGTTGCCACAATCAAAGGGGCTGGCCAGAGTGGAGCCGGAACTGGCGTTTGTGTTTCACACTGATTTACCGGCCAGAGGGCAGGGTAAGCCTTATCACAAAGCAGACATAGATGCAGCGATAGGCGGGGTGCATCTGGCGCTGGAGCTGATCCAAAGCCGGTTTTTGCCCGACAGTGGCGCCCTTTATTTTGATCAGTTGGCCGATGGTTTATTTAATCAGGGTTTAGTTCTGGGGCCTGCTGTAGCGGTGAAAGACGTTGATCTTAACCAGTTTTTGCTCAGTATCAGTACCGACGATGCCCTGTTGTTGCAAAAGCAGGCGCAGCATCCAAATGGTGATGCCAAGGCGGCTTTGTATTGGCTGGTGAACTTTTTATCGGCTCAGGGTATCGGACTCACGGCCGGGCAGGCGGTGATCACCGGCTCTTATGCCGGTGTGCTGGACTTGCCAATAGGGCCACAAATCCAGTTTGAGTTTGGTCAGCTGGGGACGTTTTCACTGCAGTTTGTGCCCAGAGTGTGCTGAATCAGGCCGCTGGTGCTGTGCTGGTTTTTTGTCATCTGTCTGCTGTAACTTCTGAATAACAGCAATAACAACAAGGGTTTTGCATGGAGTTTTTGCCGCAGCATGGTTTGAATATGACGCCGCTGTTGTCTTTTGGGGTGCTGTTGGTGGTGGGCACTTTAGGCGGTTATCTGGCACATCGTTGGTCCTGGCTGCCCAGTATCACAGGTTTTATGGGGGTTGGTTTTTTAGTCGGCCCCAGTGTGTTGGGTTTATTGGATTACAACACCCTCAAAGACGCGCGGATTTTAATTGATATAGCGCTGGCGCTGATTTTATACCGGCTGGGTTCATCACTGGATTTACGTTTTATCCGCGCGTCACCGCGGTTATTGGCGGTGGCTTTACTGGAATCTGGTTGTACTTTTATTGCCGTGTTTGCGGTGAGTTTCTGGCTGGGCTTTAGTCCTGTCATCGCGGCTGTGATAGCTGCCATTTTAATTTCATCGTCACCTGCAGTCTTGTTACACGTGGCGCATGAAGTCGGCGCCAAAGGCCCGGTCACAGAGTCGGCCAAAACCCTGGTAGCGCTAAATAACCTGTTGTCTTTTCTGGTATTTGCGTTGGTTATCCCGGCTTTATTGCTGCAGGAAAATGCCGGTTGGCAGCAAGTGATTTTACAACCTTTGTATTTGTTGCTGGGTTCGGCGCTGCTGGGACTTGTGGTTGGTCTTGGTCTGCATTTTATCAGCAGCCGCACTGCCAAAGCGGCGCAATATAAGCTGGCGCTGGTGGTGGGGGCGCTGATGTTAACCCTGGGCCTGGCGCAGCAGCTGCAACTGTCGATGTTATTTGCGCCTTTAATTGTCGGCATTGTAGTGCGTAGTGTGGAGCAAGACGAAGTGGTGTCGGCGCTGGAGTTTGGCAGTGCTTTTGAGCTGTTTTTTATTGTGCTTTTTGTATTTGCCGGCGCCAGTTTGCACCTGAAAGAATTAATTGCCTATGCACCGGCCATTCTGGCTTTGGTATTCACCCGCTCGTTGGTGAAAGTGCTGGCGGTGAGTGTGGCACTGCGGTTTGGGTTGCAGCCCTGGGGTAAAGCTTCAGCCACAGGTTTGTTGCTCATTCCGATGGCGGGCCTGGCCATTGGTCTGGTGCAAACCAGCGGCAAGCTGGTGCCGGAGCAAGCCGCTGTTATCGCCGCTGTGGTGCTGGGCGCTGTCACTTTGTTTGAAACCTTTGGTCCACCTATTGCCGCTTTTGCTTTTGGTCTGGCGGGCGAAGCGGCCGACAGCACGCCGGTCAGGCCACAAAGCCCGTGGCGGCAAGGTGCCTGGCGGCAGCAGCATGAAGTGCAGGTGGATGTGTCGGCGCTGGTGGCGGCCGAACCCGAAGATAACGCGCTGGCTGAACCGCAAAAAGCAGGCAGCCGTAGTTTCAGATTCTGGCCTTTTGGCAAAAGCAGTCGTAACAGCACAAGGTTGCCTGGCTGAAGCAGGCCAGGTAGCGATAAACAGCGGCAAATAAATAATGTACCAATTGGTATAAATAATTATTGTACCGCACGGTATGAAACTGTTAGACTGCGCTCCTTTGCTGTGAAGGAGCTCAAAAATGTCTGATGTATTAAGTTTATTGTCCTGGCGTTATGCCACCAAAAGTATGGATGCAGCCAAAACAGTGCCGGATGACAAGCTGGCGCATATTCTGGAAGCCATTCGTTTATCGGCCAGCTCCAGTGGTTTGCAGCCTTACCAGGTGCTGGTAGTGACAGATCCGGCCATTAAGGCACAAATTAAACCTGTGGCCTGGAATCAAAGCCAAATCACGGACTGCTCACATTTATTGGTATTTGCCGCCTGGGACAACTACACCGCAGATCGCATTAATATGATGTTTGATCTGGTTAATGAACAGCGTGGTTTTAAAAACGAAGGTTGGGAAGCTTACCGTCAGAAATTACTGGCGTTTTATCCAAACCGCAGTGCTGCAGAAAACTTTGAGCATGCCGCCCGTCAGGCTTATATCGGCCTTGGTAGCGCCTTAATTGCTGCTGCTGAAGTGCAGGTCGACAGCACACCGATGGAAGGTTTTGAGCCGGCAAAAGTGGATGAAATTTTAAATCTGTCTGCGCTGGGTTTACGCTCTGTGCTGTTATTACCGCTTGGCTACCGCGCTGCAGAAGGTGACTGGCTGGTGAATTTAACCAAGGTACGCAGAAGCGCCGACGACTTTATTATGCGTCGTTAATGCTATTGTTGTCGCCAAAACAGGTGCTTGTATCAGCACCTGTTTTTTTATCTGCGTTTTTATTTGTGTTTTTGTCCCTGTATTGAGCTGCACTATTATCCGCAGCTCTCACTGTCAGTATCCACAGCTCTCACTGCCCGCCCTTTACCCTGACATTTCTGCCCTTTGTTGTTGCTTTTTTAGCCTGCGTTGTGCCAATGTGAAATATAAAGCCATCTAAAAGGCTGAAAGTCCATTTTGTTGCCTGTTTTGTAATCTGTCAGTGTTGAGTACCGGCAAAGAACAGGCTAGGGTGGATTAAAAATAAGCATTGATTACGACAACAGCAGCAACAACAGACGCCACAGCGCGCAGCACGAGGAATGGGACATGTCACAATATGCTGCCTTGAGGGCAAATGTGGGCCTGCTGGGTACTCAGCTTGGCGACACAGTACGGAATCAGTTAGGGGACGCAGTGCTGGAGCGGATTGAACAAATCCGTCAGCTGGCTAAACAAGCCAGGCAGGGCACTGAAGCTGAAAACCAGCAGCTTAAACAAATTCTGGCCGGTTTGGGCGACGATGAGATTTTGCCGGTTGCCCGTGCCTTTGCCCAGTTTTTAAATCTGGCCAATTTAGCCGAGCAGTTTCATACCATTTCCAAGGCGGGCCATGGTTCTATTGAAAAACCTGAGCCTTTGGCCGAATTACTGGCGCTGTTAAAGCAAAAAAATGTCGATGTGGCCAAAACCCGCCAGGCAGTGGCGGATTTATCGATAGAGCTGGTGCTCACCGCGCACCCGACTGAAGTGACCCGCCGCACCCTGATTTATAAACTGACACAAATTGCCGATTGTCTGGCCGAACTGGAGCAGGATTTAACTGCAGCACAGCGCCATAAAATTGAGCTTAGGCTCAGTGATTTAATTACCCAGGCCTGGCATACCAACGAAATCCGAGAGCAGCGGCCAACACCTGTGGATGAGGCTAAATCCGGTTTTGCTGTGATTGAAACTTCGTTGTGGTACGCCATTCCGGATTTTATCCGTGAACTGGATGACGCCTTAACACCTGTGTTGGGCCATGGCCTGGCGCTGGATGCAGCCCCTATTAAATTTTCCAGCTGGATGGGTGGGGACAGGGACGGCAATCCTTTTGTCACCGCCAAAGTCACCCGGCAGGTGTTGTTATTAAGCCGCTGGAAAGCCGCTGATTTATTCAGCCGCGACCTGGAAGTGCTGGGCAACGAGCTGTCGATGAATTTAGCCAATCAGGCGCTGAGAGACGCCAGCGGTAATTCGTCTGAGCCTTACCGTGATGTATTAAAACAGTTAAAAAACAAACTGTTGTATACCCGCGACTGGCTGACTGAAGCATTAAAACACGACAGATTACAAAGGCCGGATGATTTACTCTGGCATAACGCACAGCTGCTGGAGCCTCTGCTGTTGTGTTACCGCTCGCTGGTTGACTGCAAAATGCAGGTGATTGCCAACGGTAAACTGCTGGACACCATCCGCCGCGCTTATGCTTTTGGTTTAACCTTGTTAAAACTGGATGTGCGGCAGGAATCGGGCCGGCATACCCAGGTGTTTAGCGAATTTACCAAATATTTAGGTTTGGGCGATTATGCGCAGTGGGACGAAAGTGCCCGCCAGGCGTTTTTACTGAATGAACTGGCCAGCAAAAGGCCGCTGTTTCCAAAAAACTGGCAGCCCAGCGCCGAAGTGCAGGAAGTGCTGGATACCTGCGACATTGTTGCCCGCCACGGCAGCGAAGCGCTGTCGACTTATGTGATTTCCATGGCAGGTCAGCCGTCTGACGTGCTGGCGGTGCAGCTGTTACTGAAAGATGCCGGCATCAGCTTCCCGATGCGGGTGGCGCCATTATTTGAAACCCTGGCCGATTTAACCAACGCCCCTGAATGTATAAGCAAGTTGCTCGCTATCGACTGGTACCGTGGTTATATTCAGGGCAAGCAGGAAGTGATGATTGGTTATTCCGATTCAGCCAAAGACGCCGGCGCTATAGCGGCAGGCTGGGCGCAATACAGTGCGCAGGAAGCTTTGGTGGCCATTTGCCAGCAAGCCAAAGTGCAGCTGACGTTATTCCACGGCCGTGGTGGTACTATCGGCCGTGGCGGCGGCCCCGCTCATGCCGCTATTTTGTCGCAGCCGCCGGGATCTCTGGCAGGTGGCCTGCGGGTGACAGAACAAGGCGAGATGATCCGCTTTAAATTTGGTTTAAGCCAGTTGGCGCAGCGCAGTCTGGCGCTGTATGCCTCGGCTGTGCTGGAAGGGGTGTTGTTGCCACCACCAGTGCCCAGAACCGAATGGCGCACACTGATGCAACAGCTGGCGACAGATTCCTGTGAAGCTTACCGCGCTATAGTGCGCCATCACCCTGATTTTGTAAGGTATTTCCGTGCAGCCACCCCTGAGCTCGAGCTTGGTCAGTTGCCGCTGGGCAGCCGTCCGCCTAAACGGAACCCCAATGGTGGCGTGGAGAGCTTAAGGGCTATTCCGTGGATTTTTGCCTGGTCACAAAACCGTTTAATGTTACCGGCCTGGCTCGGTGCCGGCAGCGCGCTGGCCAAAGTGGTGGCGCAAGGTAATACCAGCACTTTGCACCAGATGCGCCGCGAATGGCCGTTTTTTGCCACCCGTTTGTCGATGCTGGAAATGGTGTACCTGAAAGCCGACGCCCAGATCGCCGCTTATTACGACGAAAAACTGGTGCCGGCTGATTTAAAACATCTTGGTGTTGAGCTTCGCAATCAGCTGGAAGCTGACAGCAAACTGCTGCTGCAACTCATTGACGCTAAAGATTTTATGGCCAACGAAAGCTGGATCCGGGAGTCGATAGTACTGCGCAATACTTATGTCGACCCACTGCATATTTTGCAGGTGGAACTGTTAAACCGTGTCCGTCATGCGCCGGAAACGGTCAATGACAATATTAAACGCGCTTTGATGGTGACTATCGCCGGTATCGCAGCCGGGATGCGTAACTCCGGTTAATTAGCTAACAGGTAAACAACAGCGGCTTAGAAGCCGGTGTTGTAGCAAAGGCGCCTGAGGGCGCCTTTTTTTGTAGGTTTTGCTGACGGTATTCACTAAGCAAACAGCAGCTCTGTTATCTGCAAGCGCCGCCCGGCGTGACGGCAGGTTGCAGCTTAAGGCGCTGGCTCTTCCCATAATAAATTATCAAAATTGGTGGCCAGCAATATCAGGCTGGCTGTTGCCAGTAAATCCTGCTCAGCCGCGTCGCCTTGTTGCCATAACAACACCCGGCCTTCGTTAATTTTTTCTACCGACCAATAGAGTTGCTGCTGTTTTTTTAAGTGAAACCCAACCGGCACTGCACTGCTAAACAAACCACCCGCCAGTTGATGTACTGAGCTGATGTCGTACACCTTGTTGCCGCTCACCAGTTGCCCTTGCAGACGATTTAAATGATCCTGACGCAGTGACAGTTTGCCTTGCTGAGTACCGGAAAAAGTGCAGGATAACACCGGCAAGTTGCCAAAAGCAGGGTCTACAGCCAGCGTGCCTTTGCTGGCGCTTAGCAGCAGGCCACTGCAGCGTGCAGCGCTGCCGGTGTTGGTGCTGATGGTTTTGCCATGATAAGTGCCGTCAATACCAAGCTTGCCAAAGTTCAGCCCGGCATCAAGCCGGCCTTTATCCTTAAGTTGGGTGGTATGCCAGCGGCCAAATTGCAGTGGTTTATCCCAGGCAAAAGGATTGGCACCACGCACTGTGTATTCAACAGCTGGTGCCGCCGACTCTGGCAGTGCCATTTTGGCGGTCGATACACAAGCTGTCAGCGTCAGCACTGCGGGCCATAAACACCAGGTAAAGCGGGTAGACATTCTCATCATCAATCCTCCGGGGACACTGTGACAGCCGGCTGGCTGGATGCCGGGCCATAGTAAAAAAGCGCCGCTGGCGGAGTCTGTAATTCTTTGTCAGCAGATGTTGTTTCTTGTGTGAGGCAAGTTGGTTTTGCCGTGGCTGTTGCTGCGCAGATCACTGCAAAATTTCGGGGGAAAATACAACCAAAGCAGCTGCGCACAGGGCGCTGTGTTTAGTGAAAAACAGCGGTGTGAAAAACCACTGTGTGTGCAGCGGTTATGCAGTGTGCGACTTGGCTGAGCCTGTGCTAAGCAGGCCGCGCAGTGGCTGATAAGGCGCATCATCCACAGGTGCCAGATGGGTGCTCTGGCGAAATTCGGCCCAGCCCTGTTGCAGGCCCTGCAATACTGCTGCAGCTTGTGGCGCCTTGCTAAGTTGTTGACTGAGCTGGTGGCAAGGCAAAGTCTGACTGTTACAAAGTAAAGCGCCAAAAGGCAATTCGGCGGAGCGCCAGATCTCGCTGACGTCTTTAGGCAGCTGTGCCGGTAAGGTTGCGCTGGCCACTATGCCAAGGCCTTGTTCGCTCGCGGCCAGGGCAGGAAGTACCGCCTGGTGACTGCCAACATAGTTAAACTTCAGCTTTAAAAACTGCCCGGCCAGTTGTTGTTTCAGCGCTGCAGTGGCAATAAGTCCGCCAGACGCCGAATCAGGCCAGACCGCAAATACGGTCAGTGGCTGGCCTTGTGGTAGCAACAGTTGCAGCTGCTGAAAATTGGTTACATTTTTGCCAAGCAAACTGGAGGTATACACAGCTTGTTGCTGTGTCTGCTGACCAGCGGGCACCAGAAAATTCAGCATGGTTTGATTCTGCTGCTGAATTTGCAGGTAGGCCACCAGATTGGGCACCACCAGATCGGCTTTGCCCTGCACCGCCAGCTGCACCAGTTCCTCCGGTTTGGTTGCCACTAGTACTGTCACCTGCTGTTGTTGCTGAGCAGCCAGCCAGTGGGCTAAAGGAGTGACCGCTGCCTGCCGGTTGATGTCCGGGTAGGCATAAGTGGCCACCACCAGCGGTTTGCTGTGGCCCTGCAGGCTGAAAAAAACGCAGCACAGCAACAGGGAGTGCAGCAGCAAACGCAGCGGTTGCCGCAACAGTGCAAAATATAAAGGCATCAGTGGCACTTGCATAAAAAACCTGTGCGGATTGGAGTACAAGCCGGCAGCTTGGCGTTTTGCGGCTTTATTCGTCCAGTTCTGTCCTGATGTATCAGCAACAGGGCAAAAGTTTTTATAGTGACTGAAGGGGATGCAATGGAATGGTTGATTGTTTGTAGTGCGGCCTTTGCCGCTTCGTTATTTACATTATTCAGCGGTTTTGGTTTGGGCACCTTGCTGATGCCGGTCATAGCGCTGTTTTTTCCGCTGGATTTGGCGATAGCCATGACGGCGCTGGTGCATCTGGCCAATAACCTATTTAAGTTTATGTTGCTTGGTCGTCAGGCCAATCTCTGCTTGTTGTGGCAATTTGGTTTGCCTGCGGTATTGGCGGCGCTGCTTGGGGCCTGGTTATTGTCGCAGCTTGGGGCACAGCCTGCTTGGTATCAATATACAATCTACGGTCAACATTTTGATATTGTGCCAATCAAGCTGGTGATTGGCGTGCTGATTATGGTGTTTGTGTTGCTGGAATTATCGCCGCGGTTTGCTGCTGTGCAGCTGCCGCCACAATGGCTGCCACTGGGTGGCTTTATCAGCGGTTTTTTTGGTGGTTTGTCCGGTCATCAGGGCGCTTTACGCTCTTTGTTTCTGCGTAAAACCGGCCTTGATAAAAACGCTTTGGTGGCAACCACTGTGGTGCTGGCGGTGATGGTTGATTTGGCGCGGATGGCGGTGTATGGCGCCAAGCTACCGCTACAGCAGGTGCAGTGGCCCTTGGTGCTGGCGGCTTGTGCTGCCGCTTTTTCCGGCGCTTATCTGGGTAAAAAAATGCTGCAAAAAGTCACACTGTTTGCTGTGCAACGGCTGATATCAATCATGTTGCTGCTGCTGGCGTTGGCACTGATTGCCGGTTGGGTGTAAGCAGGCGGCACTGCTGTGGAACTGTTGTGGAATTATAATGGCATCAGAACTCGGGCCCCTGCTGTTGTGGCAGTTGAGGGCCCGGACAAAAATTTATTTTATTCTGTTGGCAAATCTGGAGACAGAGTCAACCACCTGCTGGGCGGCCAGCTGGATATCGTCAATCACCAGCCGGGCCTGACCAATCAGCGCATTGACATCCTGAGCTTGTTGCTGGCTCTGCTCTATCATTTGCACTGCACTGGACGACAGCTGCTGATTGCGGTTCACCACATCCACAATCTCCACTGTGGCTGCACTGGTGCGGGATGCCAGTTGCCGCACTTCGTCGGCCACTACGGCAAAACCGCGGCCTTGTTCACCGGCCCGGGCTGCTTCAATAGCGGCATTAAGCGCCAATAAATTGGTTTGATCGGCAATGCCCTGAATACTCTGAATAATACTCTGCACCAGCTGGCCCTGGCGGGCGAGGTCGTTAATGTTTTCCACCGCTTTACTCATCTGGGCTTCCAGCTGCGCCATTACGGCGGCGGTGTCGTGCATCACCTGTTTGCCCTGGCGCGAGCTTTGATCCGTTGCCTGTGAGGTGGAAAATGCTACCTCGGCAGCGCTGGCCACTTCTCTTTCCTGCAACACTTGATCAGTAATGACAGTGGCAAACTTCACCACTTTGTAAAATTCACCACGGGCATTGGCAATAGGGTTGTAAGAAGCTTCCAGCCAGACTTCACGGCCGGCACTGTCGACCCGGCAAAAACGGTCGGCGACAAACTGGCCCTGGCCTAAACGTTGCCAGAACTGGCTGTATTCGCTGCTTTGGTGGATATCGGCCGGGCAAAACATTTTGTGATGTTTACCGGCAATATCAGTAAGCCGGTAGCCCATGGCCTGTAAAAACAAGTCGTTAGCGCTCAGTACATGGCCCTTCATATCAAATTCAATCACAGCGGTAGAGCGTTGCATGGCTTTGATCAGCGCATCATGCTGTTGTGACGTTTCGATGGTGCGGGTGAGGTTATTGGCATAAATTTCAAAATGATCCAGCTTACCAGTACTGGTTTTTACCGGGCAAAGCGCAGCGCGCAACCAGAATTCCTGCCCCTGCCGGTTGGCAATTTGCCAGGCTCCTATCCAGAAATCTCCGGTTCTTAGCGCAGTGGCCAGCTTGTTAAAGTGTTCAGTTTGCTGCAAAAAAGACGGCACTAAATCCAGTACTGGCCGGCCAATCACGTCAGTTTCATTAAGGGCACTTTCACTGCAAAAATTCGCATTCACAGCCCGGATTTTGCCGTTAGCGTCCATGGTTAAGCGCATCATTTGTTTACTGACGCTGTCGCGAATTTGCGCCTGCATACTGACTTGTTCTTTTAACTGCTGGTTTTCTTCCCGCAAAGCCTTCAGGCCAAACCAATCAAACATAAACAATCCTCTGATTTAAGTGCACTTATCAGCTGGCAAGTACTGCATTGACTCTATACAGCAAGTACCGATAACTCAAGGTGTTGGTTCATGCTCTTTGGCAGGATAACCATTATTTGCGATTGGCTTTTGCTCCTTTTTTCATGACGCTGATGTTTGGTGTAACTGAGGCTGGTTTTGTTGATGCCTGCGGCATGGCGCTAATGCTTTTCAGCTTGCAGCTGATGGCGCTGTTGAAGCGGAGACTCGCCTCCGCGGGCGAGTCACTTTTTGTATCGACAAAAAGTGACACAAAAAACGACCCCGATAAGCCTTCGAAAGCCCGCTAAAAATCAAAAGTTTGAGGCGCCGCCAAAACTCAGCGAGCGCTACCGTCGCTCGCTTCAAACAGTTGGCGTCTTAAAACCTCAAACTTCCAATTTTTATCGGCTTGGCTTAAAGGGGAGGAAAAGCGCTGGTTTGGGGACCAAGAGTGCTGAAGTTTAGCTTTGATCAGCGGCATTCAGTTCTTTGATTTGCGCAGTAGCTGTGTTGCCTAATGCTCTCTGGCAGGATAAGCGATATCTGCTATTGGCTTTTACCTCAACATCAAGCAGCAGAAAACCATAATCCATACCCAACATACATTTGATTTTTACCTGATGTTTGCCCGGCGTTACCAACAGCTGATCGGGATAACCCTTTAATTCATTACCATAAACTTTATTGTCTACTTCAGCCAAAGTGACGTAACCCAACCCTTGCACTTCTAATGGCCCGCCAAGTAACAAAGCCAATTCAGAAACCGGCTTGTCAGGCCCTTCATAAGCTTTCACCTGTACCCCGGCAAGATTGCCAATACCCACACAACCGTAAGACAACAGCAGCACCAGGCCTAATAACCATTTATTCAACGCTTTTACTCCTGACTTTTAGGTAAAGCTCAAAGGGATTTGTCTGAAAACACCAGACGCAGTGGGTTACCTTTGCTGGTTCACCAGCGCATCTCCACTGCAATAGGGTGCCTTATTTGAATGATGGCAATGTTAATATTTTGTTTTTAAATTTGGCAAGTTGAATGGCTGAAAAACAATAACTATTTGTTTTTATGTGGGGAAATTTTGGAGCCTGCAGAGGCTTTTGCTTCTCTTGGCATTAGTTCAACCACATAGGTAACACTCTGGCCTGTTTTGTTGATGCCTGCGGCATGGCGCTAAGCACAGACTCGCCTGTGCGGGCGAGTCACTTTTTGTATCGACAAAAAGTGACGCAAAAAACGACCCCGGTGAGCCTTCGAAAGCCCGCTAAAAATCAAAAGTTTGAGGCGCCGCCAAAACTCGGCAAGCGCTACCGTCGCTTGCCTCAAACAGTTGGCGTCTTAAAACCTCAAACTTCCAATTTTTATCGGCTTGGCTCAAAGGGGAAGGAAGAGCGCTTGCTTGGGGAATTGGTTAATTTGATTTGTACCAAAAAATGGATAAATTCATCGGTATTTTCCTTATTAAATCCAGCCTCATAGGCAGCAAAACCACTGCCGAAATAACCAGTGATTAACCATGAGTTTTTTTCAGAACAACTTGCGTACAAGGTGTATGGGTTTTGTGAAGTCAATATTTATCGAATTTAGAAAAATAAGTTGAAAAATAGTAACTTAGGCTTTAGCTTGATATGAGTAAAATCATAAAAGAAGGCAAAAAAATGTTCGACTTGCGAGCGTTCTGCCTTCTATTAAATTGTTATACACATCTGGAGTTACAGTGAATAAATTAGTCATTTCAGCAATACTACTGTTGTTGTCCTTTGATTCATTAGCTTCCGTACCGATTGCGGTTCACTCACACAAATATTATTCCGATGGAGTTCTGCCTGAGCCGTATAGATCCTATACGCTTCGGGTGGAGCTTGATGAGGAAACAGACGATGTAACTGTATTGGAGTTTCGCAGAGGGCGTGAGTTAGTTCATATCCCTGTATCCGTCATTGAGCAACTCAAAGACGTAGAGCTTGGAACGATAATGCTTACTCATGAGATGCACCGCTACGACGAAAACCCCACAAGTTCACTTCATCAAGGCGAGAGTGATTGGTTTCATATTAAATTTGAAGTAGGCGAAAAGTATCGTGCAGAAAAGGTAGAAAATGGTGTTAGTTATTTTAAATGGGGTAAAGACTCACTGACAGTCACCATTACTAACAAAAATACCGTAACTATTGATAAACAGCTGTTAAAGGTTACGCATGATTATTGGTCGGAAAAGACATGGTAAATGTGCATAACAATCGCCATCAAAACGCCGCTTTGCGGCTCGACTCGCAACAAGTTGCTCGCGTTTGTGGCGGTCGTTATACGCATAGGAGTTACGCTTGATTCTTCGATTAACATTTTTGTTGTTTTTCTTGATTGCAAATCCAATCATAGCGCAAGCTCAGGAACCAAAAGTCATAGCTATTGATGGCATTCAAATAGAATATATCGATATTGGTGCTGGCAGCACAACACTGGTGATTGAATCAGGTATCGGAATGGGTTTAGCTTACTGGCAACCGCTATTAGCTGACCTTTCTAAGTTAAATATCAGAACAGTGATATATTCACGTGCTGGGAATGGTAAATCTCAAGCTGCAAAAGATGTTAGTTTAGCTACTTCAAATCAACGACTTAAAAAACTGCTTAAGGCTATTAACGCAAAAGATAATTTGGTTTTAATCGGTCATTCATTTGGTGGCTTGCATGTAAGAGCTTTTGCTGCCACTTATCCCGAGCAGGTTACAGGGTTAATCTTGCTCGATCCAAGTCACGAACTATTTGATAGTGAATTAAATAAAATCGACGCAGCTTGGTCGAAACGCGATACAACTAAATTAAACGCCATGAATAATAACCAGCCTGAATGGAATCTTCTGCAAGGGATTTATCTACAGAAAATGATTGCTGACGACGATATTGCTAACAGAATTCCTGTGGTAATAGTTACCTCATCAAAATTAAATGAAAGTGATTGGTGGATAGGGCATAGTGCTGAAGGTAAAAAGATCTGGAGGGATTTGCATCAGTCACTGATCCGTAATAATGCAAATTCTATCCATATGGTTACTAATCAAACTGGTCATAACGTACCACATGACAACAAGCTTCTCCTTTTAGGCTCTATTAGTGCATTATTTGGTTTAGTTAATGGCGTATAACAAATTGCTTAATTTCGTTCCGGCCACAAAAAGCGTGGCCTCCACGGGACTGCCTACGCTGCGCTGCGGCAGCCCATTAGCAACGCGTTATATTTTACTGAGAATTCTATGGAAGCAGCTGATATACCAATAAATAAAGCCCGTGGAATTAAACTGGCACGTTCGGCTTATAATGAATTCTCAAATGCGGCTGATTTCATTTGGAAAACACCACGGTTACTTGACTCCGAGCGCGAAGACGAACTTGCAAAGTTGCCGATATATTTTCCAAATGCACCTCAATTAGCGTCTTTACGCTGGCAACATGAGAGTGCAAAGATAGATAGAACATTTCCCTTTTTAATGAGCCGTGGAAACTTATTCTCTATTGCTTCGCTTTATGAGTCATATTTGCACTTACTTGCCAAGGATATCGAAAAATTAACTGGAAACCCGCTTAAATTGGCTCGTGGTCAAGGGGTTTCAAAAATATACAATTACTTCAAGGCTGTTGGTTTAAATTATTCTGCAATCGATTTGTTTGAGCAAGTCGATGCAGCTTTGAAGATTAGAAATTGTCTTTTTCATGCCAGCGGGATTTTGGATTGGTGTAAGAATCCGGAACAGATTGTCAGGGTCGTAGACGATTTGATTTATCTCAGTAAAGATCATCGGCAGCGCCGCATTAAATCAGATAATCGCGACAATGAAGTGATTATTTCAAAGTCAAAATTCGGACATAGATTGGAAATTATTAATCAGTATCCTTGGATAGTGGCTTTTTATTTTCGAGATTATTTTGTCGGTCTTTGTCTGGAGGCTAAAGGCAAAGGTAAAATATAACAAGCCGCGTCATTCGGGGCCTAAGGCCCCTGCGACGCTCACAAGTTCGCGCGCATGCGCGGGGCGTTAGCCATACATATAAAGAGTTTTCATGACACACTCCACTGAACAGTTCGAAAGATTTACAGATAACTTCCAGAAAAGATTGAACAATCATAGCTCTGATTTAATATCTGAAGACTGCCTTAGATACGACTTTTTCGGCTCACTAATAAGTTCAGGGATTGAAATAACAAACTGTCTTTTAGAATATCCACATCCGCACAGCGAATTTAAAGGCCGAGAAGTCGATTTCGTATTAATCGGCCAAGATAACAAATTTTTGACTGCGGTTGAAATGAAGTACTTTAAAAAAATACCGAGCAACAAGCAGGATCGAACAGGATATATGGCAAAGCTGATAGTTGATTTACTCAAGCTGCACCACCTTACTCTGGGTACTGCAAAAAAATACTTTATAATGGCTACTGACAATATAATGAGGGTGTATTTAAACAACAATAACAACGGATTCTCATCCCTGCTTTCCACTCCAATAGGAGTTGAGTTCAGTATTTCAGCAGGATCAAAGATTGGAAAGCAGACACACTTCAATAAAACCATATTGAAAGATATTAAACCAACTTTAGAACCATTAAAAAAACACATTAAATTAGCTCGTATTTTTGAAAAAAATATTTCAAGCGAGCACAGCATCTATATCTTCGAAATATATGGCTAAACAAGCCGCGTCATTCTCGGCCTTCGGCCGCAGCGACGCTCACAAGTTCGCGCGCATGCGCGGGGCGTTAGGATGTTAAATGGAAGAATTATGTATAAATTATGTTTAGTTTTAGCTGTTACTTTAGGGCTCTCTTCATGCGTTTCAATGTCCAAGGAAATCAACTTGGCGCATGATTTAAGTGCAGAAATAGGTAAGACGGCGGTTATAAGAGTTGCATATCAAGACGAAAGAGAAGGTCGCAGTGTTTGGAACCCGCGTCCACCTTTTAACACCTTGATGCTATCAATAACTGATCTTTCAAAGCCCAATGGCGAAAATGGATTTATTGAGCTTGATAGTTTTTTTGGTTCTCATCCGAGAGTATCACCCGGGCAATATATGATTACTGTTAGTTGTGTGATGTCAGGTGTAATTAATTTTAAGCAAGCGTTTGAAATTCAAGTAGATGCAAAAGCCGGAAAGACATATTTATTAGAATGTCTAGGAGATATTAGTGAGGGTGCTCGGGTAACATTACGAGAGGTAGAGCAGCAGAAATTACAGTCAAAAACATAATCAAATGGTGAAGAGGTTGCCAAAAAATTTAAGTTATAGGGAAATGCTCTAACAAGACACTGCTGTCGGGCCAATTTTCCGCAGAGCTTTGGGTTAGCTTGCAAAAGCAAGTTCGGGGCAATTGCGCTTTTGCCGTACGTGCGGTGGGTTAGCCTGTTCGTTTTGGCAACGCCGGTGTTCATCGCATAACTGGCCTGGAAGGGCAGTTGAAAGTAAATCAAACCGTTGGCGTCTTGCGCCAACGACCCGGAAGCGGCGGCGTGGTTTTGTAGTTTTGCTGTCATTAGTTTTTAAATTGCACGGCTGGCGCTGGTTGTTGCGCGGTTTGCTAACAAGGCGCGGCACTAGCGGCCTGCGGCCGCAGGGACGCCAAACCGCGAGCGGTTTGTCGCCCGTGCGCTAATAGTTAATTTCGCATCTTCGCTCAAAGCCCCTATTTAACTTCCAGAACCAGCAGTAAAAAAACGTCCGTGCCACCCGAGCATCTCGCACCTTCAGCAAACCAAACACCGGGAGGTGCGGAGTGAGCATTCAAGAGTGAGCGCGGGAGGCGCGAACGGGCGAACGCAGTAGTTGCCGGTGGTTGGTTGCAACAGAAAATTGAGTAAAGCTGAAGGTGGGTTACGGCGGACAGTTGCTAAAAAAGAATCAGGTTACATCAGAGATTTTTGCCACCGCCAAAAACAAAAAAGATAAGAGCCTTGCGGCTCTTATCTTTTTTAAACCCACTCAAAAACAAAGCTGTTTAAAAGAGGGGCTGTTAAAAAGCAGGGCTGTTTTAAAGCAGCCTCGTTTTAAACCCGCTGCTATTTAAAAACCCAGTTATGCCAGCTTAAAACAACTGCTCAAGAATATCGTCGTCTACCCGATTGGCCAGCGTTACCTGCAATTTAGGTGTGCGCGCCATTTCGCGTTTGATGGCAAAATCGGCTTCATTGTTACGGGCCCAGCTGCGGCGGGCGATGCCGTTGTTGACGTCAAAAAACAACATCGATTTTAACCGGCGATCTGCCTCCACTGAGCCGTCCAGCAACATGCCAAAACCGCCGTTGACCACTTCGCCCCAGCCCACACCACCACCGTTGTGAATTGACACCCAGGTGGCGCCGCGGAAGCTGTCGCCTATCACGTTGTGAATGGCCATATCGGCAGTAAAACGGCTGCCGTCATAAATGTTGGAGGTTTCGCGGAATGGCGAGTCGGTGCCGCTGACATCGTGATGGTCACGGCCTAATACCACAGGGCCAATTTCACCGCGTTTTATCGCAGCGTTAAAAGCAGCGGCAATTTCGGCGCGGCCTTCTGCGTCGGCATATAAAATCCGTGCTTGCGAACCCACCACCAGCTTGTTTTGTTTGGCATCCAAAATCCAGCTGATATTGTCCTGCATCTGCTGCTGAATTTCTTCCGGCGCAGCTAACATCAAACGTTTTAACACTTGTGCGGCAATAGCATCGGTTTTATCTAAATCTTCCGGTTTGCCTGAGGTGCAAACCCAGCGGAAAGGGCCAAAACCATAGTCAAAACACATAGGGCCTAAAATATCCTGCACATAAGACGGATATTTAAAGTCGATGCCGTTGGCGGCCATCACATCACCACCGGCGCGTGAGGCTTCCAGCAAAAACGCATTGCCGTAGTCAAAGAAATAAGTGCCTTTGGCTGTGTGTTTATTCACGATAGCGGCGTGACGTTTTAACGTTTCCTGCACCTTGGCTCTGAATAATTCCGGCTCCTCGCGGATTAACCGGTTGGCTTCATCATATGAAATGCCCACAGGGTAATAACCGCCCGACCAAGGGTTATGTAATGAGGTTTGGTCTGAACCTAAATGCACAAAAATACTTTCGGCATCAAAGGATTCCCATACATCCACCACGTTACCGATATAAGCAATAGACACCACTTCGGCATTGGCCTGGGCTTGTTTTACCCGGGCAATTAAGGCTGGCATAGTGTCAATCAGCTCATCCACCCAACCTTGTTGGTGGCGTTTGGTGGCGGCTTTTGGGTTCACCTCAGCACACACCGTAATACACTGCGCAATATTGCCGGCTTTGGGCTGAGCGCCGCTCATGCCACCTAAACCTGCCGTTAAGAAAATTTTGCCTTTGGGGCTATCGCCTTTTGGCAGCACTTTGCGAAACGCATTCATCACCGTAATGGTGGTGCCATGCACTATGCCCTGCGGGCCAATATACATAAAAGAGCCGGCTGTCATCTGACCATATTGGGTGACGCCCAGGGCATTAAACCGCTCCCAGTCATCCGGTTTGGAATAATTGGGGATCATCATGCCGTTGGTCACCACCACTCTTGGCGCTTCCACTGAGGATGGGAATAAACCCATCGGATGGCCTGAGTACATATGCAAAGTCTGGTCTTCCGCCATTTCGCTTAAGTACTTCATGGTTAAACGGTATTGCGCCCAGTTCTGGAACACTGCGCCATTGCCGCCATAAGTAATCAGCTCTTCCGGATGCTGTGCCACTGCCGGGTCGAGGTTATTGTCAATCATCAGCATAATGGCAGCGGCCTGCTGGCATTTGGCAGGATAATCGCTGATAGCACGGGCTTTAATCTCATAATCCGGCTTAAAGCGGTACATATAAATACGGCCAAAGTCATTCAGTTCTTTGGCAAATTCTACCGCCAGTTCGCCATGCCATGCCTTGGGGAAATAACGCAGCGCATTACGCACGGCCAGCTGTTTTTCCGCTTTGGTTAAAATGTCTTTGCGTTTAGGCGCACGGTTGGCGCCCACAGGGTAAGCTTTGGCTGCTGGCAGCTCTGCTGGAATACCTTGTTTGATTTGATCCTGAAAAGTCATCTGTTGCACTCCTTAAACATTGACCGCAAAGTCGACCTTCAAGGCCTGGGTTTTCACCAACTTGATCATGGCGTCGATATCCGGTTTTAACAGCCGGTCTTCTTCGAGCTTAGCTACTTTAGCGCGGATAATGGCATGATTTTCTTCAATTAAGTCTGAGCAAGTGTTAGGGCGGCGGAATTCAATGGCCTGAGCTGCATACATCAGCTCTATCGCCAGAATTTTTTCCAGGTTGCCTAAAATCTGGTTCAGCTTCCGGCCTGAGATACTGCCCATAGACACATGATCTTCCTGACCCATCGAAGTAGGCACGCTGTCGGCTGAAGGCGGGAAACATAAAGATTTGTTTTCGGTGACCAGCGCCGCTGTGGTGTATTGCGGGATCATTAAACCCGAATTTAAGCCACCGGCTTTGGTTAACAACCGTGGTAAACCATGCAGGCCTTCCAGCAGCAAATAACAACGGCGGTCAGAAATATTGCCAAGCTCAGCGGCGGCAATAGAGGTGTAATCCAGCACCATCGCCAGCGGCTGACCGTGGAAACCACCACCGGACAGCGCTTCTTCGCTGCTAATCACAATAGGGTTGTCGGTCACTGAGTTCATCTCAATTTCAACCAGCTCTTTTAGGTGGTGAAAAGCATTGCGTGAGGCGCCGTGCACCTGCGGAATACAACGCAGCGAATAAGGGTCCTGCACCCGGGCACAGCCGGTGTGCGAGGCCATATTTTGTGAGTTTTTAAATAACCGGCGCATCCGCGCTGCCACTTCGATATTGCCGGCAAATGGGCGGATTTGGTGCAGTTCAGGGCGGAACGGCGAGCCGCTGCCCTGCATACCTTCAATACTCATGGCACCTGCCACATCGGCTAAATTCAGTAAGTACTGCATTTTGGTCAGTGCGGTAATGCCGTGGGACAAAATAAACTGGGTGCCGTTAATCAGGCCCAAACCTTCTTTCGCCTGTAATTCCAGCGGCTCTAAGCCGTGCTGCGCTAAAGCTTCACTGGCCGGCACGCTGCTATTACCTGCCCAGAATTCACCTTCACCAATCAGTGGCAGGAATAAATGTGACAGCGGCGCTAAGTCGCCTGAAGCACCGACAGAACCTTGCTCCGGCACCACTGGGATCAGATCCAGTTCAACAAACTTCAGCATGCGCTCTATCACTTCCAGGCGCACCCCGGAAAAACCCTGGCTCAGCGCATGTACTTTAGTGATCAGCATCAGTTTGGAAATCGCTTTGGCAATAGGCTCACCTACACCAACAGCATGGGTGATCAGCAGGTTTTTTTGCAACAGTGCAGTTTCAGCCGGAGAAATCTGGGTGTCGCATAAAGGGCCAAAACCGGTATTAATGCCATAAATGGCTTTGCTGGAAGCGGCCATTACATCCACACAGCTGCGGCTTTGGTTAATTTTGGCGATAGCTTCGGCGCAAAGTTCTGCTTGAATGCTGCCGTCGGCAATGCCGTTGACTGTGGCTAAATCGAGACGATCAATACCGTATTTAAAAACCATGGCTGACTCCTGAAACTGTGGTTGTATTGCTGCTACAAAAGCATGTGATGGTCAGATGCTAGCTTGTGTCAGATGTTTTATAAATACATAATAATCGTATCTTATTCCGGATTTATCGAACTAAAGGACGGTCGGCAAATGCAGGTGCATGACGTTGATTTACGCTTATTGCGTATTTTTGTCACTATTGTGGAATGTGGTGGTTTGTCGGCGGCAGAGTCCAGGCTGAATATTGGCCGCTCGACCATCAGCACCCATTTATCTGATTTGGAAATTCGTTTAGGTCTGACGCTGTGTAAACGTGGCCGCAGCGGTTTTGAGCTCACCGACGCCGGCCGTATTACCTATCAGGCATCACTGGAATTACTGCAACAATGTGAAACCTTTGCCAGCACAGTGGCGGGCTCTAAACACCATTTATCGGGCCGGGTCAGCATTGCCATTATTGATACTCTGGTCAGCGACCCCCGCTGTGGTGTGGCCCAGGCGATAGCAGCACTGAAAGATAAAAGTAATAACCTGCAGTTTGATATTCATGTGTGTGAAGCGCGGGAAGTAGAAACCAGTGTCGCCAATGGCCGCGCTCTGGTGGGGATTGGCGTGAGCCGCCATCATATCCGCGGTCTGGATTACGAACCACTGCATGTCGAAACCAACTATCTGTATTGTGGCCAGGGCCATCCGTTATTTGGTTGTGATGCCAAAGATATCCATACTTTATTGGCGCAGGCTGAGGTCATTAGCAGTAACTATATGCGGGATAAAGAAATCCGTAACGACGGCCTGAACTACCAACACAGCGCCAGCGCTTATCACGATGAAGGCATTGCCCATTTAATTTTATCCGGCAAGTTTATTGGGTATTTACCCGAGCATTACGCCAGTTATTGGGTGGAAAAAGGCCTGTTTCAGGCCATCAGGCCGGAAAAATACCATTACCAAATTCCGGTGGTGTTAATCACTTCCAAAACCAATGCCACCTCACCTCTGGCGCAGGCCACTATTAAAACCATCAAGGCCTGTCATCAGGGCTGAGTGCAGCCGCTTGCAACTGTAAAAGGAGCGAGACGGTTGTTGTGATAGCCACGACATCACAACAACCATCACCCGGTGCACAAAAAAACAAGGCACCGATGGCGCCTTGTTTTTTGTGCTTTTAACACATCAGCTGTTAATAAAAGCTTTTCTTAAACTCAATACCGACCATGCGCGGTTCGTTGACAAAACCGGTCAGGTTGGCAAAGTCCACTGCACCTTTAACATTGTCTTCGTCGGTAATATTGCGGCCATATAAGGCCACTTCGTAGTTACCGTCGTAGTTCTGATAACCAATACGCAGGCCTGCTTCCATATTGCTGTCGGTTTTAAATTCTACAGCGTCATACAGGAACAGGTTGGTTTCGCCCTGGAAAGCCACATCAGTGTAGAAGTAGATTTCACCGGTTTTCACCGGAATATCGTAACGGGCGTTTAACGTCAGGATAGTTTCAGGCGCTTGCGGGAATGGGTTGCCATTGACATAAGCCAGCGTTTTGTTAAACGGTGCTGTACCCACTATGATGGTGTTGTCTAATGGCGTACACATTTCTGAGCCACAAACACCCACACGCAGGTTAGGGTCTTTTAACTCAGTTTTGTTATAGCTAAAACCGCCACCTATGGTCAGGTTCGACAGTGCACGCCAATCGGCGTCAATTTCAAAACCATAACCTGTGCCTTCTTCAGCGTTCACCAACGAGTTGCCGTTGTTGTTACCACCGATGGCCGACAGCTGCATATCGTCAATGTTGTAATAGAACACAGCACCGTTTAAGCGCAGGGTGTTACCCAATAAATCTGATTTGGCACCCAGCTCAATAGAGTTGATGGTTTCAGATTTTGCTGTGGTTGGATCTTCTTCAAAAGCCACGTTGCGGCCCTGAATAGACTGAGCGCGGAAACCGTTGGCAAAACGGGCAAACAATGAGGTTTGATCGGTTAAACGGTAGTTGGTCGCCAATTCCCAGCTCACCTGGCCGTCGCTTAAGTCAATTGGAGCGTAGTTCTGAATTTGCGCTACACCAATCACTAAAGCAAAACCATTAACGTTCTGCTCGCCCACATAAAAGGATTTTTTGTCGTGGGTGTAACGAACACCACCAGTCACATCCCAGCGTTCAGACAGGTTATAGGTGCTCTGGCCAAACACAGCCCAGCTTTGGTTGTCATGGTATACCGAGGTTTGACCAAAAAAGCCGTCGATACTGGTCACGCCAAAAGAAGAGTCAAAATAAAAGGCCCCGACCTGCCATTCCAGCGCTTTGCTGGTGTCGCTGGCTAAACGGAATTCCTGTGTGAACTGTTTTAAGTCCTTCAGTTGATCTTCAGTCACTGCATTGCCGACTTTTGATGGGCCCGGACCTGCTTCTGTACCACCGTCGATATCACCACGGCCATTACCATCAGCCTGTTCATGGGCGGTAATAGAAGTGAAGGTCATATCGTTCAGATCAAAATCCAGTTTTAATGACGCACCTGAGTTGTCATATTTCTGGAAGTTGTTGCCACCATCATAAGCCACGTTGTCGCGGTCATAATTGGCGTTCAGCTCATTGCTGCCTTTGGTAAAAACATTACGGCGGAAAATAGACGAAGTACCGTCCAGTTTACGGCCATGGACGTTCAGTAAAGCGCTGAGGTTGCCAGTTTCATATAAAAATTGCAGACGACCGGCAGTTTCATCAAAACCACCCATCACGTCTTTTTCATTGGTAAAGGTGTTGTTGATATAGTGGTCGCGGTGTTGTGACAACACTGACACCCGGGCTGACAGTTCGTCAGTCAGGCCTGAGCCAACAGCGGCTTCCACATTGCGGGTGCCGTAGTTGCCTAATGAAAACTTGGTATAAGCGTCGAAGTCCTGCCGCGGTTTGGCGGTGCTGAACTTCACAATACCGGCGGTGGTGTTACGGCCGAACAAAGTACCTTGTGGACCACGTACTACTTCGACCTGCTCAATATCAAACAGCGGGAAGCTTTTTAAAATCACGTTTTCCAGCACCACGTCGTCCATGATCACCGACACCGGCTGAGAAGCGGCCAGGTCAAAGTCGGTGTTGCCTAAACCACGGATATAAAAACGAGGTGCGGCACGACCGTTGGATGATTCGGCATATAAACCAGGCACTTTTACGCCCAGCGCCTGAATGTCGTCACCGGCAGAAAAAATAGCGTCAAACTTTTCGCCCGATAAAGTGGCAACCGAAATAGGCACTTCCTGCGTGCTTTGCACGCGTTTTTGCGCTGTCACCATAATACGTTCAAGTTGCTGATCATCCTGTTTGGCTTTGTCACTTTCCTGCGCCAGAGCGGCAGGAGAAAGACCAACAGTGGCAGCGATTAAAGCGGCCTTGATCTGCAGAGCTAACAATGATTGTTTGCTTTTCATCAGTGGATACCCTTAGTTTGAGCCCGATTGGGGTGGAGCGTTTGTGCGCTTTACAGTTATGACCTGAGCGATAACAGTGTGTTGGAGCAACTGCTTAGGTGTAGCAGTTTTCACGCTGCCCGCCAGCCCGACAGTCTTGGAGTGACCACAACACTGTCTGATAATCATCAGCTAATATACCATTAATTCGTTATAACCGCTTGTTATTGAGAGAGTTACGCTCATTTGGCTGCATATTCGGGATAAATGTCAGAGAAAGGCTAACCAGTCAGCAGCCGCTATTTAATCTGTTGTTGAAAAGAAGGAAGCCGGTGGGCCGGCTCAACTTTGACGGGTTATTTAGGTTGCCATAATTCAAACTTATTACCTTCAGAGTCATAAGCCCAGCCAAAATCACCATAATCACCGGATTCACGTTGTTCATCCACCCGTACGCCCGCAGCATGAAGTTGTGCCAGCATGGCATTTAAGTCAGTGACTCTGTAGTTCAGCATCATTTGTTGTTCCGGTCGGCCAAAATAATCGCTGTTATCAGCAAAAGTGGACCAGACAGTTTCATCCTGACTTTGCGCGATAAAGCTGCCATATGGACTATCCGGTAACAAAGGCACGCCCAGATGCTGCTGATACCAGAGAGCCAGCGCCATAGGGTCACGTGCTTTTAAAAATACACCACCTATCCCAGTTACTTTTTGCATGTGATTGCCTCTTTTGCTGTTGCTGCCGGCCTCAGTTGTAGCATGCCTGAGCAGAAACACCAAAACACGGCAGTTCACAGTGATGATGTAGCTATCAGGCTTGCGGACTGTTAGCGTGTTAGATCCCACAGATCAGAATTGCCACTGCCGGTCGCAAAACAACGGCTGGCTATTTATCTGCCAAACAGAATACAGTAACTTGGTTTACCGAAATTCTGTGATTTGCCGGAGAGGTTGTAGTGAAAGGATGGCTGAAGTCTGTATTTGCTCTGTTATGCCTTGCATTGAATCTGCAAGCCACTGCTTGCCAGCTGCGCTTTGCCGCTGAAACCGACTTTCCGCCGCATCTGATTAAAAACGACGAGCAGCACTGGCATGGGCAAACGGCGGAATTGCTGCAGGCATTGGCAGCTAAAGTGGGTTGTCAGATTGACTATCGCTCAAGCCCCTGGTTGCGTTCGCTGATGCAGTTAAAAAGTGGCGAATTGGATGTGATCAGCCACCTGTACCGTAACGCCGAACGCGAAAAAGATTATTATTTTCTCGGCCCACATCATCTTGAAGCGATTTGGTTGATTGGTAAAGCGGCGGATTTTAAAGAAGTCAGAACCTTAACCGATACCATCCATCTTAAGCCCGCTCCCCGTATTGCGGTATTAAATGGTGCTTATTATGGTGAGGATTTTGCTGCAGTTCAGCGCAACCCGGGCTTTGCGGCGTTATTGGTGCCTATCAGCAGTATTCAGGATAAATTGGCGCTGCTCAATGCCGGTAGGGTGGACGCCATCCTGGAAGACCGCTCAGTGTTGCATTATTGGCAACAACATCAACTAAAAAGTGCCAGTTTATACCGGCCCATAGTGCAAATTTATCAGGCACCGGTTTATTTTGGTTTTAGCAAAAAAAGTATCAGTGCAGCCCAGTTTGCCAAACTACAACAGGCCTGGCTGTTGATGGAAAAAGACCAAACGGTGCGCAACATTCAGCAACGTTACCAACCACAATAATGTCAAATCCAGGGCAGCCTTCTGTGATGCCACTGCCCTCGTCACAGTGTTTATTGCATTTGCAGATCCTGCAGCGGACTTAGCAACTGACTGATGCTGCTGGCTTCAGCATGTAGCATAATCAACCGGCAGCCCAGTGTAATGGCTTGCTGCTGCGCCTGTTGTCTGGCGGTGGTGTTGGCAATTTGTTTAAATTCGGCGGCTGGAAAAGCACCTATCACCCGGCGGATCAGCTCGGCGCCGGCAAAACCAATGCTATAACGCAGCACCTGCAGCACAAACTTTTCCTGATAACTGCGATTACTAAAGAGTGGGTCGCGGCAATGCTGCTGACATAAAGCCAAAAAGGTGTTAGCAAAATGCTGCCAGCAATCTTTGATTTGGTTATGTAAATAATTTTGCTGATCGCGGGCGCGCTCTGTGTTGTTCATTACCCCCTGAGCGGCGCAATATTGCAACATCAGGCTGCCAAAAAACAGACCTAAATCAAAACCGACTGGGCCATAACAGGCAAACTCGGCGTCTATTACTTTAATGTCGTCACCACAGACAAAAATGCTGTTACAACCTAAATCACCATGTTGCAGTGCTTGTGGGCAGCTGCGATAAGCGGCTCGTAACGCGGCCACCTGCGACTGCAGTTTTTCGTCCTGCCACAGCTGACGGGCCAGTTGTTGTAAATGCGGCTGATGCTGGTTGCGTTCATGGTTGATATAAGGGTCGCTTAACAGCAGATCTTCTACCACCTGCTGCGCCTGTGGGTTATTAAATTTTTTCAGGCCAGCGTTTTTACCGGCAATGTCGGTGGCAAAGTCGCTGCTGAAAAAACTGTGGTGCGCCAGTAATTGCGCCAGCTGCTCAGCCAGCTGATGGAATTGCCGGCCGCTGGCCAGAGTTTTACTCAGCAGCTCATATTGATCCAAATCTTCCAGCAACATAGCGGCCTGTTCTGCGTCGTAATGCAGCACTTCCACCACATGATCGGGTGAGGCCTTGCCCAACTGAATTAAAGCTTCGGCTTCAATACGCAGCCTATCCAGGCTCAGCGGCCACTGCTCACTTAAACCACGGGCAACCGGCAGGGCCTGTTTCACAATCAGGCTGGTACCAAACTGATTTTTTACCCGAAACACCTGATTCATATGGTTGTCGCCAAAACTGACGCTGGTCAGTTTGCTGTGTACACCAAATAACTCACTGTGATCATTGGCAAAAACTGCTGCATCTTCGGGGGTGAAACGCTGGTATTGCGGCATAGGGTCAACCTGTTTTGAAAGATAAATTATCATCGCAAAGCTCAGGGCCTGCGGCAATGGCTTTATGCCGGTCCCGGCTTGTACCCTGCTGCTTTGAGTCTGAGGTTGCGCCAGAGTTTGTGGTGATGGCGGCCTTTGGCAAAATCGGTGACAATAACGGCAATTTCAGCACAAAGCGTGGAGTAAAAGATGTACGCCAGCAATTTTAGTCTTGAACTGTACCTGAAACGTATTGGTTATCAGCAGCAGGTGCAACCGAATATTGCCACTGTCACAGCGCTGATGCAGCAGCAACTGCGCAGCATTGCCTTTGAAAATCTTGATGTGCAGGCAAAAAAAGTGGTGTCGCTTGAGCCTGAGCAGATAGTTAAAAAAATTGTTGGTAGTGACGGCAAAGCACGCCGTGGTGGTTATTGTTATGAAGTGAACGGCCTCTTTGCCATGGCCATCACAGCGCTGGGGCTGGAGTATCAGTTTGTATTCTGCCGGCCAATGTTTTACCCGATGCGTCGGCCGAAAACCCATATGGCGCTGCTGGTGAAAGTAGAAGGGCAGCAGCTGTTGTGTGATTTAGGGTTTGGCAGTTATGGTTTGCGTGCGCCTATTGCTTTGTCGCAGGTGAATTTAGTGCAGCAGCAGGATTTTGACCTGTTCCGCTTAATCAGCCCTGAGCCTGGCCAGTATGTGCTGCAGGCGCAGCTGGATAACAACTGGGTTAATCAATATGGTTTTGATTTATACCCTGCCGACTGGCTGGACTTTATGCCGGCAAATTTCCTGAACTCGACGCACCCAGACACTATTTTTGTGCAAAAACTGCTGATTATTCTGCAAACGCCACAAGGTCGTAAAATGCTGGTCGGCAACGAATTTAAACAAACTGTGGCCGGTGTTACTCAGGTGCAGCAGGTGGAAGCGGCACAGGTTGCTGCTTTGCTGGAAGCGGAGTTTGGCTTGCAGGCCGCAGCAGCGGGCTGAGCTCTTTTGCCTGACAGCTTGTGGCATTAACAACCTTGCTTCGGCCAAGTGTAAAAAATAACAGTCCAATACCATAGTGCTGTTGGCTGTATTTGTTTTATGCTCTGTGCCAGACAACAAAAAAATTGACAAAAACAATGATAAATCAGGGTTTTTACGCTGTGTGACTGGCTAAAAACACTGAATTTGCCGACAACAACGGCGTTTTCCAGAGGGACTATCCAGTGTTTAAACCTACTCTCATTGCTTGCAGTCTGACATTGCTGCTGGCCGGTTGTGCCAGCACTTCTGGCACTTCATCAACCAGCACAGTGGCGACAGAACCAGCTGGGCGCGCCCAGCAACTGGCACAACAAATGTTGATTGTGGATACCCATATCGACGTGCCTTACCGTTTGCAGGACAAATGGGAAGATGTCAGTGTGGCCGCTCCCGGTGGCGAATTTGATTACCCGCGCGCCAAAGCCGGTGGTTTAAATGCGCCTTTTATGTCGGTGTACATTCCATCCAGTTATGAAAAGTCCGGTGGTGGTTATCTGCTGGCCAATCAGCTGATTGACAGTATGGAAGCTTTGGTGGGCCGGGCGCCGGACAAGTTTGCTATGGCCTATAACGCAGATGATTTAGCCAAACATTTTAACCAAGGCAAAATTTCGCTGGCGCTTGGCATGGAAAACGGCACGCCTATCGATGGCAAACTGGAGAACCTGCAGCATTTTTATCAGCGTGGTATTCGTTACATCACGCTGGCGCATTCGGAGTCGAACCACATTTCCGATTCCAGCTACGATATGCGCCGCAAATGGAAAGGTTTAAGCCCCTTTGGTGAACAAGTGGTGGCTGAAATGAACCGGCTTGGCATGATGATCGATATTTCGCATGTATCCGATGACGCTTTTTATAAAGTGATTCAGCTGACCAAAGCGCCTGTTATTGCCTCGCACTCGTCTTTGCGTAGTTTTGTGCCGGGTTTTGAACGTAATATGGATGATGCCATGATCAAAGCATTGGCAAAAAACGGTGGGGTGATTCAGATTAATTTTGGTTCATCTTTTGTGGTGTCACAGGCCAACCAGTGGGGACTGCAATTTAAAGCTGCGCTGGCCGCTGCGCCTAAAGGCACAGATGAAAAAATCTTCAGAGCTGAATATCTGAAAAAACATCCTTATCCATTTGCCAATGTCGACACTGTGCTTGATCACATTGATTACGTGACCAAACTGGTGGGCGTGGATTATGTTGGCATCGGCTCGGATTTTGACGGTGTCGGTGATTCTTTACCTGAAGGCTTAAAGGATGTGTCTATGTACCCGAATCTGATTGCAGGTTTAATTCGCCGTGGTTACAGCGAAGCCGACATTGAAAAAATTCTGTCCGGTAATTTGCTGCGGGTCTGGCGTCAGGTTGAAGCTCAGGCCAAGGCGCAACAAGGGCTTTAAAAGCCAGTGATATCATCAAGGCGCCTGTGGGCGCCTTTTTTTATCTGTGGTACCCAGATTGGCTGAGCCGCAATTCTGCCACTAAGCTCATTTACAGTGCTTTGGTATGGGACTGTTGATGATGAGCCGTTTTTTACTGTTGTTATTCATCATGCTGAGCTGGCCGCTTGCGGCAGACAACATCAGGCTGATGACCAAAAGCTGGCCCGGTTATACCAATGAAGATGGCAGCGGCGGTTATTTTGAGCTGGTGCAACTGGTGTTAACACCCAAAAAAGGGGAGCTGCAACTGGAGTTCAGCAACTTTAACCGTGCTGTGGGTTTGGTGGAAAAACAGCAGGCGGATATGGTGTTGGCGGTGACAAAAGAAGATGGCCATAAGCTGTTATTGTCAGAAGAACCCATTGATTTTGATACCATTATGGCGGTTTATCGCCCCGGGTTGCGCCAGGGGATACCATTAACGGTCAAGGCACTTGCCGAGCTGCGGCTGGCCTGGGATCTGGCCTATAACTACGGTGCTGTATTGGGGCTGACCGCCGAAGGTTATGAAGTGCATTCGGTGCAACAAGGCCTTGAAATGGTCATTAAAGGCCGCATTGACGTTTACCTGGCCGAGCAGGCCGATTTAAACGAAAGTGGCCAGCCACTGCTGCAAAACCATAAACTGGTGCTGCAGGAAATACTGCAGGTACCTGTTTATGTTGGGTTTTCGCATTCGATACGCGGCGCTATGCTGAAAAAACGCTGGGATAAAGGCATGGCGGCGTTACAACAATCCGACGCGCTGAAACAGTTGTATCAGCGTTATCCGGGCATGCGCCGGCCCGCGCCTTAACATTGCTACCACTGATAGTTCCGGAGAGACTGTTGTTATTAGCCATAGACCACGTTGCCATTATTTGCAGCGACTACCAAAAATCAAAAACCTTTTATAGTCAAACGCTTGGGCTTAAAGTGCTGGCGGAGCATTACCGCGCTGAACGCCAGTCCTGGAAACTGGATTTAGCCTTGCCGGATGGTTGTCAGCTGGAGCTGTTTTCATTTCCTGATGCACCACCAAGGCCAAGCCGACCTGAAGCTCAGGGTTTGCGCCATTTGAGTTTTGTGGTGGCCGATGTCGCACAAACCAAAGACTGGCTGGAAGGGCGCGGCATTGTGGTTGAACCTATCCGGGTGGACCCTTATACCGGTAAAGAATTTACCTTTTTTGCCGATCCGGACGGCTTGCCGTTGGAAATCTACCAGCGCCGTTAACAGCTCGCCTGGTGTACTACCCGGCGCCCGAGGGCATATCCGCAGTTGCAGGCGCAGTTTTGAGGTGCAGTATTAAGGTGCAGTAGCCGGCAGACTGTTGTTGCCTTGTGCCAGCTGCTGACTGTTGCCCGACACCGGCAAAGCAGCCTGGGCTTTATACTGAAAATGCTGAAAATCATAACCTAAGAGTTCTGCCACTGTGCTTGCCACCTGATGTTGCCACCAAGTGGTGCCGGTGTTTTTGATGCCCTGGGCCGCAATGGCGGGGCCAAGGGCTGCCAGCCAAATCTCGTCTGAACCTTCAACTGCAGCGCTACCGCTGAGTTTTTGCAAATAACCGGCCAGAGCCCGAACACTGCCATGATGTGACCAGCTGTCGGCGTGGCGGCCACGACCATGATCTGTGGTGATCAACAAAGTGGTTTGATTGCGGTAAAAAGGGTCGTTTTGCAGCTGCTGCCACAGCTCAGCAATAAACTGGTCGCTGCGTTTGGCCGCCCATAAATATTGATCATACTGGCGGTCGTGAGCAAAGTCGTCGGTTTCACCAAAAGCTACATAGAGCAGTTTAGGTTTTTTCCGTTTTAGATATTCCAGCGCAAACTGATGGGTAAATACATCTAGCCGCACCGAAGCCCAGGGGCTCGGGGTTTGGCGTTGTAGTTTATTCAAAAGTTGCAGCTCTGGGGTCAGCTCACCACTGGCACTGGCAAAACCGGCATTGACCGGCAACTGGCTGCGTGGCACGTTCAGAATATAAGGCAACATATCCCAGGAGCCAAAAGCCGCCACCTGGCCCTGTAAAGCCGGTTGTTGATTCAACCATTCCAGCACTGTGACATTGGGATTGTATCTGCGGGTATTGTTATGCAGGCCAGGGTCGGCCACACCGCTCAGCATTTCGTTATAACCGGGGTAAGATACCCGGGCTTTGTTACTGACATTCATCAAAGAGCCCTGGTGACGGTCACCAACCAATAAACCCTGTTTTTTAATCATCTGGTGAAAAAACGGCATCAACTTTTCCGCTTTATTGCCTTCGAGTAAAGGGCTAAGCAGTTTTGCATCTCTGACATAACGGCCGTCATTGGCAAGATGTTCGTCAGCACCATAAAACAATTCCTGCCAGCGCAAACCGTCGATACTGACCAGCACTACTTTAGGGCTGAAGTTGCTGTTCTTTGGCTGCGCAGCTTGTGCCTGCTGGTTCAGCGCCAACAACAATATCAACAGCAATGGCCACAGTATCTGTTGCCAACATCTTTGGATACCGCCTGCTGATAAGAGAAAGGCACTTGGTAAATCAGACAACGTTTGCTGGTGGGTGAAAAGTGCAAAGCTGATTCGGTTCATCAGTCATCCCCGGTTGATGCAAGGTTTCACCTGCAAAGTGTTGCGCCTGGGAATGACAATTTGGTGCGATTTTTATAACCAAATAATGAAGTTTCAACAAAGTTGGCAGGGAAAAAGGCTGGGAAAACTGTGATCAGCTGTTAGTTTTTCCAGCCGTAGATGGGGGGCTGACGATTTTAGTGTGGTGCAGGCGTTTTTAACCTTTTAAGCCAGTGAGCGTTTATTGCTCCTGACCAATGACCAGCTGATAAGACTCGCCATACAAAGATTGATAATCGATGACAATCTTCATTCTGCTGAACATTGCCACTCGTTCAGATTCGGCCTTAAAGCAGGCTTTTCTATAGGTGCTATAGACCATCTGCCGATCTGCAACTTTATAAAAACGACCAATGTTGCCACGTATATAACAATTGGGGTCTTCTCCTAATGCCAGCAGAAAATCCTCCCGGCTGGCATAAGATTTTCCATCCACAAAATACTGTAAGCCTTTGACCTGCGCGGGCCCCATCCCATTGTTGTTGATAAAGAGTTCCCAGCTACCATCATCCTTGCTGTTCATCTCAGTTTCCAGATAAGGTCTTAACGATATCCTGTTGTGCTCTTGCATACTGATGCCCTGCCAGATGGACGTCGCCAGGGCACAAAGTGCCACCAACATGGAACACAACGCAGTGTATTTTTCCCAGTTGATGGTTCTGATAGCTTTGCTCATCAACTGTTACTCATTACGCAGTGCTTTAATTGGATCGGTCAGTAATACCCGGCGTAACGGAATAAAACTGCACAATAATGCGGCCAGGGCTAACAATAGCAATAACGCAAACACCAATCCCCAGTTTGCCAGAAACATTAACTGCGGCATGGTACGGCTAAAACCGGCGAGAAAGAAAAAACAACAGAAACCCAGCAGTAATGCTGCGCCTATTGGCTGTGTCAGTTGCATCAGATTACCCTGCAGCAATTGCTTCAGGCTGGCACCCATTGCCATTTCTACCCCGAGTTGATAACGACGCGCCTGCACCAGATAGCTCACTATGCCGGCAATCCCGGCCAATACAGTTAATAAACTCATCAACGCCAATGTGGCCGATAACGCGGCGGCGAGGCGGTGTGCCAGTGAAAAACGTGCAAATGCATTCTCGACACTGGTGAGTTCTAACAGACCCAGCCGCGGATCTTGTTGCTGTAACATGTCTGCGATGAGGCTATGCTGCAAAACGGCACCAGGGTTCAGCTTCAGCAGGTAGCTGTAGTCATTATTGCCGTTGTTGTCCGCCGGATAAAAAACCTCATCCACTTCAAAACCAGGATCGCCCGGGAAGTTGGTATTGGCGACGACCCCGATGATTTGACGTTGGGTACTGTCACCGCTGAGCGAAATACTTTGTCCTGTGGCGGGTTTACCACTGAGCCGGGCAATACGATCGGCTAAACGCTGGTTGACGATAACCGGATAATGCTCCAGGCCAACTTGATCTGGCTGGAAATCCTGTCCGCTCACTTCCAGACCGTAAAACTGAAAGTAGCCAGGGAGTGTGGCTATTTGTCGTGCCGTTGAAATGACCTCACCCTGCGCATTATTGATCGCATCCTGTTTCCGGACTCTGGGTGCTCTTGGCTCTGACACCGCAGTGACTGCGATAATATCAGGTATATCCGCCAGGCGTTGTAACATGGCTTTGTGGTTATTTTGCCGTTGCTCGCGATTTTCCAAATCTGCGTAATTAACGGTCAGCGACCAGAGGTCGGTACTATTGATACCGGTAGAGCGGTTTGCTTCAGTCCAGGCAATGACAAACACGTGCGCAGTCGCCAACAGGACCAATAAAGATAAAAATAACTGCACACCAATTAAGCTATGAGCCACCCCTTGTCGTAACTGTTTGCCGGCACCTTTCCCGCTGCTTTGCAATGCCGACATCAGCTGCTGTTCCCTGACACTACTCAACTCAATCCAGCTAAATAAAAGCGCAATCGCCAGTAATACAACAAGAGTGAGCAACAGCATCAATCCATCAATACGCAAAGCACTGATGCGAGGTAACTGAGCGGAGGCCACCTGTGTGATAGTGCTGAATCCCAGCCAGGTCAGGGTTAACGCCAGTAAGCCGGCACCGAACAACAGCACTGCATTGTGTTGAAACACCTGAATAAACATTTGTTTTTTGCTGGCACCAAAGGCATAACAAACCGCCATTGGCTGCAAGCGTTTGACAGCTCGCGCTAGCTGCATGCTGGATAAATTCACCAGCGCAATTAAAGTAAGAAGTGAAACACCAGCCAGTAACATCAGGACTAACTTGCCAGAATCGCCGCGGATTTGCTGATAGAGCGGCACGACCTTGCCGGAATACTCAAACATGTGTTGTAAATCGGGATGGCGCTGGGCCGAGGCTTGCTTGAGGATCTGAAAGGCTTCTGCACTGGCCTCTTGTGGCGTGACGCCGGGCTTTAACCGACCTAACGCATAAAAACCTGCGGAATAACCATCAAAGCCACGGATATCAACAAATTCATCCATATCCAGTGGCAACCAAATTGCCTGGTGTGCATCTTGAAAGTCGGGTAACTCCAGCGGCTGTTTTAACACCCCGATCACGGTAAACTGACGTTGATTCAGTTGAATACTTTGGCCAACAATATCCGGTCTGCCCTGATAATGTTGCTCCCAGACGGCCTGACTTAACACCACCGAAGGTTGTTTATTGCCAGCTTGCTCCTGCTCGTTAAATAACCGGCCTAACAAAGGCTCAACACCCATCACGTCAAAAATATTGTGGGCACCGAACAGCACCGAAACTTTGGGTCGAGCCGGTAAATCCAGCAGTTTGTATTCCGTTTGAAAATTAAAATAAATAGCCGTCTGTTCAATAAGTTGGCTTTTTTGTTGAAAATCAAACAAGGTCTGTAAGTTACTGGCCTGGTGTGTAGCCCCCTGATAATTCAGTTCACCGCCAATAAAATACAGCTCCCGGTCATTTTTATAGGGCAGGGGAGCAAAAAAAGTAATATTCACCAGACTGAGCACACTAAACAGCAGCGTAAGCGTAAACACCAGGCTGAGTATTACAGTGACATAATATTGCCGTGCCTGATGAAATTGACGCCAGATCATTTGCCAATTCATGCCACCTGCTCCTGTACCTCAAGATGTGAAGCGGCAGCATGGACCACCTTGCCATCAAGCAGATTTATTTGCCGGTGCGCCATAGTGGCATAACGCGGGTCGTGGGTGACCAGAATAATAGTGGTGCCCTGAGCATGCAGTTCAGCCAGCAAAGCCATCACGGCATCACCATTTTTTGAATCCAGGTTACCGGTAGGTTCATCGACCAGCATAATGCCGGAATCTGCCGCCAAGGCCCGCGCGATGGAAATACGTTGCTGCTGACCACCGGATAGCTGGTTGGGAAACAAGGCGGCCCGATCGGCCAGACCCACTTTTTCCAGACACTCCAACGCCCTGGCCTGACGTTGCTTCAGGCTGTCACCACGGTATTTAAGAGGTAAGGCGACATTGTCGAGTACGGTATATTCATCAATCAGATTAAATGCCTGAAATACAAAGCCTATTCGCCGGCTGCGCATCTGCGCACGTTGCTCTGCGTTCATGTCGGACACGAGCAAACCGTCAATAAAATACTCACCACTGTCAGCAGTGTCTAACAAGCCTAAAATATTTAATAACGTCGATTTACCGCAGCCGGAAGGACCGCAGATGGCGACATATTCGCCTTCCTGCACACTAAAACTGACACCATCCAGCACCACTTGCGACTGGTCACCAGACTGAAAGAGTTTTTTAAGTTGTTTTACTTTGAGTACATCGGTTTTCATGACCTGTTCCTTATTGAGTCAGTTTGAGTTGTGACACGCTGCTATCAAACTGTAAGTCGCTGACAACAATACGATCGCCAGGCACCAGACCTGACACTATTTCAATTTGTTGACCAGAGGCCTTACCAAATTGCACCGGCACGCGGCTGGCAATCTGATTCGCATCCAGTTTAAACAGCTCAACCCTTGCATCCTCAGCCACGCCGGCCGGGCGGTCGACAAAGCTCACCTGGCCGCGGCTCTGGCCATGGATCCGAGCGTCAACCATTTGCATAGGGCGAATATCACTGCTTAATTGCTCGGGTAACAGAATATCGACCTGTACTGCACCGTCAGTCACCACAGGGTCAATACGCACCACTTGACCTGTGACAATGCCGTGACGTGTATCCACTTCGGCGTTCGCGCCCAACTGCAACAACCGCACTTGCATTTGTGGCACTTTTATCTCGGCCACTAAAGGTGAAAGGCTGCCGACTAACGCCAGCTCATCACCGACGTTCACACTTTGGCCAAGGTTCACCGGCAAACGTTGCAACACGCCCTTCATACCGGCCCGAACCACCAATTGCTGTACCTGAGCAGTTGCGTTGTTCAGTTCGGCTTCGGCTTGTTGAATATCTTCCTGCTGGATCAACAGGTACTGCTGGTGCACCTGTTCCAGTGTGGCCAACTTTTGTTTTTCCAACTGATAACGTTCCGCCAACTGTATTGCTTTGGCACGGCTGCGCTTGGCATCCATGCCGGAGATAATGCCGGCAGTGGCAAGCGGAGCTTCGGCCTCAACCTGTAATGCGGCCAATTCTGAGTCGGATTTCAGTTCAGCGAGGCGGGAGCTTTGCTCTAAAATTTCGCGTTGTTGCTCCAGCACCAGGCGGCGGCTGTTGCTGCGTTTATTGTGCAGGTTCGCCAATGCTTGTTGTGCCGCAACTTCAAGTGCGGGGTTTTTCAGTGTCAGCAGGATAGTGTCGGGTTCAACAACGGCGCCGGGCCGCAATTTTATTTCATCGACAGTGGCAATATTGCTGGCTGTCAGCAGCCTTTGGTTGCGCGATTGTAAACTGCCATACCCTGTGACCCGTTGGACAAAGTCACCGCTTTGCACTGTAGCCACACTGACACTGGCTTCGCTGACATAATGTAAACCTCCGGCAAAGCCGATGCTCCAGCCGCTGACCAGTAACAGCACTGACAGCGTGCCAATGGTGCTATACACCAGAGTGCTAACTTTATTTTTCATCGTTGCTATTCCCTATTTTTAAGCACTTTTTGCAACTGGCGCTATCGCCGTTAATTCGGCTAAATCAATCACCCGATCGGCAGCCTCAATGGTCTCTTTGCGGTGGGCAACACTGATCCTTGTCATGTTTTTTTGTTTCAGATATTGATTGACGCGTTGCTCACTTAAGCTATCCAGATGACTGGTCGCTTCGTCCAAAAACAGGATCTTCGGCTGGGTGTAAAAGGCCCGCGCCAGTAAAATTCGTTGTTTTTGCCCGCCTGATAATGCACTGCCCAGATCGCCTACCTGAGTGTACAAGCCCATAGGCATTGCTTGGATCTCATCCCAGATAGCGGCACCTTTGAGTGCCTCTTTGACCAACTCCAGATTTGGCGAAGGGTCGAAAAATGTGATGTTTTCGAGGAGTGAGCCATTTAATAATTGATCATTTTGCATCACGGTCGCGCTGAAGCGCCGGAACTGTCGAAAGCCCAAAGTCTTGAGTGGCATACCATCGAGCAACAAATCACCTTGTTGTGGTTGGATTAACCCCGTCATAATTTTGAGTAAAGAGGACTTACCTAAACCGGACCGGCCCACAATCGCCACCGACTCTCCGGCCTTGATGCTAAAACTCAGCCCCTGATACAGCCATGGCGTATTTTCACTGTATCTAAAATGCAAATTCCGTACTTCTAATGCACCCGCCACTTGCCCGCTTTGCACTGCGATTCTGCCCTGATCCTGCTCAGGTTCCTGCATCACAATATCGGACATCCGCCGCAGGTAAGTGCCGGCAATACGAAAGCGGAAAATGTTATCAATCAAGGATTGGGCACTATCCGCAAATTGTTGCCGGTAGGCGAGATAAGCCAAGAACATGCCCAGACTCAAAGCACCGTCAATAATAAACTGCGCTCCAATCAGCACTATCACCAGATACTCGATCCTGCTCAGGGCATTCTGGGTCACATCACTGGCAATGGTAATTTTTTCGCGTTGGATACTGGCGTTTAAGGTGTCAGCATAAAAATTCATCCAACTGGATAAGCGGCTGTTTTCTTTAGCAAAACTTTTTATTGGCATGATTGCCCGTATGGTTTCAATAAAATGACTATTTTCCCGGGCGTGTTTGCTTAATTGTTGTTCTAAATGAGTATTTTCTTTGTTTGTCAGGAAAAAACGAATGATGTACAGCGTCAGCAAAAAGCCAACGGAAACAAGTGCCAGCTCCTTGTTGTAATGAAACATAATCATTAAGGTCGACACGCTTAACAATCCATCGACCACTGCAGTGATAAATCCGCGGCTAATCAAGCGTTGGACTTCATTAAAAGCTTCAAATCTGGATTTGATATCGCCAACATGCCGACTTTCAAAAAAACTCAAAGGTAAATGCAGCAGATGCCGTTGAATGTTGGCTTTTATCTGAAAGCTCAGATTTTTATCCAGATACATAATGGCAGCGGCACGGATAATCTGTGCCATGACCGAGAGTACCAGCACCAGGGAAAAGCCAATAAATACCGACCACAACAGACTGGCCTGGCCGGAACTTATGCCCTGATCAATCACCACCCGAATGTAATAAGGAGAAACAAGCAGCAAGCCCTGTAGCAGTAGCGCGATGATAAAAATCTTGCTTAAAGACGACCATAATCCATCAACTTTGCCGATAAATTGACGCAGCGGTACCCGGATGCGTTCATCTTTGCGCTCGAAATTGCCTGAGGGAACCAGCTCAATCACAATGCCGGTGAAGGATTCTGACACCTGATTCCAGTCCAGATGAAGACGCCCTTTGGCCGGGTCATGAATGGTAATGCCGCGGCTGGTCACTTTTGCCAATGTGACGAAGTGGTTAAAATTCCAATGTAAAATGGCTGGTTTTTTCACTTTGGCCAGTTGGCCTAAATCGAGTTTAAGCACACGGGCCGATAAGCCTAATTCGTCAGAAATCTGCACTATTTGTTTTACGGTCACGCCATGCAAACCTGTAGGGTACTTCTGACGCATCGCCAACATATTGGTTTTAAAACCGTGATAACAGGCGACCATCGCAATGCAGGTAATGCCACATTCAGCGACTTCGCTTTGCAGATAAACCGGCAGCTGTTTGCTGCTAAATTGAATGTAGTCAGACATGTTCATTGACGACCCTCACCAAGCAAAGCAAAAAAGTTGTCGCGCTTTACGCTGAGCTCCAGTCGAACCGCCGCTGCAGGGTGCAATACCGCAACATCATAAGCAGGCTCTAACTGAATACCGATGTTCATGATGCCTTTTTGAAATGGGCCGACGACCGAGTGCACCTTGCCTTTCGCCTGATGATGACCCGCTTTCAGTTTGACCAGCTGGCCGGGTTTTAACTGCTCGGATTTTGCCCCGGACAAGGTAAAGAAAAATAAGTGTTCGTTATTCACCCGCAGAATTTTGGCGAAGGCTTGAAAAGCTTCAGCTGTTGTTCCTGCATTGAGTATTGAAAAATAAATGCCTGTTTCATTGCTGCTGATGAGATCTGTCTGTTCAATGCGACTGGCTATATCAAAAGTACGAACCTGAGTAATAACCTGTTCCCGGTTGATACGGCTGCCATCCGGATGTAAATGTCTTTCCACCACAATCGGCACTGGTGATACGATCGGAAAATAATTGGATTCATGTGCGACAAGGTTTAATCGCTCTGTGCTGACAAAGGGATAAAGAATCGCCAGGGACAACATAAAAAAAACCGCAATGACCATGGCCAGCAGCGCTTTATCCAACAATAACGGCTGCTGAATCACCGAATCACCAAACTCCTGTGATTTGTATTGCTGGCGCAGCGCTTCTTTACGAAAGAGCTTCAGATATGACATCTCAGACTGTCCTGTTCGGAAAATAAGGTGTTTATAATCAGCGACGTCTCACCCTCTGTCACCCTGTCAAAAACTTCAGTATCCAACGTCTGGTTAAGGCCGTGGTGTAGTCACTGCATCGTCTTCCAGCTGGATGTAAATCTCGTCGGGATTGAGAAAACCACCAACAATTTTGTCCAGTTCATCCAGGGCTGTGACTTCGATAAAACCTTCTAAAGTGGTATTTGCAGTTAACGGTTGGTCCAGACTAAAAAAATCATTCATGATGCGCCTCGATACTTAATCAATGGGTTGTGTAAGGGTGTGATGAAGCGCCTGATACAACAATCATCAGGCTATTCTTTTTTTATAACTAATTAATAACTACAAAAAATCACAGTATATTCATGCAGTTATGAATGAGCTGCTGCCTGTTGCTGCTGCCGGTTTTTTGCATGCTGTTGCTAAGGTGGAAGTTCACCGTGCGTTCGGTGATGCTGAGGATCCGGCTAATTTCCCAGGAAGTTTTACCTTGAGCAGCCCAGTAAACGCATTCTATTTCACGTGGGGTTAACTGAGAGTCGCGAACCTTGTCGCTGCCGTTCAGTCGTCGATAAGTGTCATACAGATACATCGCAATCACTTGCCAAAACCAGCCAAGCTTTTCAGCGAGTTTTGGTTCGATAACTGATGCGGAAAAACCCAAAATGAGACATCCATAATCCGGACGCGACGCCACCACAGGAATCAGCAAGCTGGCCTGTGGTAAAGTCGTTTTGAGCAAGTCATCGGAGTCAGACCAGCAAGGTTTGCAACAATGCAGGTTGAGCTGTTTTAACGTCGCCGCAGTCAGGCGTTGTTTGACAGGCTCAGGTACTGAACCCATAAAGACAGTGTGATTGCTATGTACAACAAAACAACACCAGTCTATATGGGACAATTCCGCGAACTTAATGACATAAGCTTCCAACTGGAGCAATGTTGTCATCTGGTTCAGTTCGGCCACTGTTTGCTCAAAAAAACTCATATGGCCTCCCGTCTTTAATCTTCGTTGTCACAGGTGGCGAGAACCTGACAAATAGTAAATGGAGTGTCTGATTCTTTGTCAGGTGTTTCTGTGTCGGCATTTACTGCAAATGCCGCGGATGACAGGATGGATATCGCAAGTAAGATTTTCTTCATGTTAACGCTCCTTATTGTTGGTCAGGAAAATGGTGACCGCAAACAGGAGCTGAGAGAATAACGAAAAGCTCAGTTTACTGTGATTAATTTGTTATTTTTTAGTAATGAACGCAGATAAAGCCACTTGATGCAGATTGGTGGTACGCGCCCCCACGCTATAAACCAGTATTTGGTTGCCATTGTCGTTAATAGCAAAACGAGGACGCATTTTTTCAAACGGGAAATTGGTTTTTTTTAACTCGCCACTTGCTAGATCCAGTTGGTTTAACCTGGTTGATGCCAAGTCAAAATCACTCCAGATTATCCGTTGCCCCTTGATATACCAACGGCTGATGAAATCAGTGTTAATACTATGGCCAAGAGGTTTGATCTGACGGAATTGCTGATCCAGCAAATATAAATCCCCCTGATCCATAGCGCCGACAAAACCAAGGGGAGTTTCCCGTACAGAGCGGTATCCTTTGACCAGCGGTCGAATACTTTTTGTGGCGCGTTCAAATTGAAACAGTTCCCATTGCCCCGCAATTAACTGACCGAAATAAACTTTGTTGCCATCCAGAGAGAAAGCGGCTTGGTTATCAAGATAACTCTGAGAAGACGAAATGAGCTCAAGTGAGCTATTTTCCAGATTCAGCAGCATTAATTGCAGCCCAACACGCAACAACAATACACGCTGTTTTGGGTGATACTCCAATAACTCTAACTGTTGATCAGTGCTATACAAGACCTCTTTGCGATGACCAGTTTGATCGTATTTCACTAAAGACCGATGATCTTGCGTTTGAAAAACGCCAAAATACTCTTGTTCATTGTCGGCATAATTGATCATCCGCACCCCCTGTGGCACGTTGACCAGACGTTTTAAAGAGACTTCAGGAGTAAGGAATAACTCGCGAAACACCGGTTCCGACAAATATTCATTTTGCAGAATTAATAACCGCGACTCGGGCCCGACGATAGAAAAATCGGCGATTTTTTCCTCGCCATGTTTCATGATGAGTCTTTGACTGTTGAATGCCAATTCAACCAGAACCAATCCGCTTTTATCCAGAGCAATCAGCGACTCTTCACCAACCCAGTCCAATTTACCGACCCGACCCAGGGTATTTGCAGAGTAGAGGATACGCTTTGACTGAACATCCTGAACTTCCAATCTGAACTCAACACCATTAACCAGTACAGTATTGGCTAACCACTGCCCCGACGGGGAGTAAACGGATTGATATATATGCTCTATTGCGCTACTTCGCGCCTGCAACAGCTTTAATTCTTTTGACCCTGCCTGCCACTGATATAACTTCAGGGTGCCTTGCACTTCGTCAGCGGCATTAATTATCCAGTGACCTTTGCTGGTTCCGGGGCTCAAATGAGAAATAATTGGGAAGTTTGCCACAGTTTCTTCCCGCACCAGCTGCATACTTTTGTCCAGCTGCAAATGATAGATGGCGGAATCTCCGAGCTTCTGATTAACAACTAGCAGGGATTGATCATCATCAAACAGCAACATCGAAGGTTGCTGGCTGGCCACTGGCAAAATGCGGATGTCACGGCTTTGCCGGTTCATAACATAAATTTGCCAGCGATCGTTTTGGTTTTGCCGGCCGATAAAGGCCAGATGAGTCCCATCCGGAGATACCGCCAGGCCGCGTTTTTCTCCGACCGTCATCGGGATCAATTGTCCGGACAATGGTGACTCTTCAAACAAAGGGGTTTGTTGTTGCCAGAGCAATACCAGCCACAGCATGACTGCACTTGCAAACAACAGCAGAACCAAAGCAAACTGCCGAACCGGCCGATGACGGTGAATGTCTGTCTGCCCTGACGTGAAGGCATAACCCCCAGACACATGCAACATGCCGGCATGCGTTTCGGTGAGGCTCACGCTTTCTGTTGGTTCTACAGGAACATCGGCAACGTCACAAATCAGTTTGTAACCGCGCTTTGACAGAGATTTGATGTATTTGGGTTCGGCAATATCGCTGTCGCCCAACAGCGTGCGCAGCTTCTTAATGGTTCCCCGGACCGCGGTATCGCTGACAACACGACCAGGCCAAACCTGATCATGCAATTCCTGCAGGCTGCTGTAGCGATCCCGGTTGCGATACAAATAAGCCAGCAGCTCAAGTACCTTGGGTTCTGCTCCTAATTCAATATCACCGGAAAACAGCAGGTTACTACTGGTATCGAGAACAAAATCACCCAAGATAACTTTGGACATACACCAAAAAAGCCACAAAAATTTAATGGCATTATTACCTGTCAATTACCTGTTGGGCAAGTGATAAAACCAGGTGAGCTGATGACTTGTGCCTAAAGTAGTTCCGTCGGAGTTAATTGAGCTGGGCACACTCCCGTAACCAGCCAGATTGCTCTGTCAGCATCTGTTTTATGGTTTCCTGATAACGATACACGTGGCGTTCTTTCTTTAATAACAATAGCTTGGCATGCTGTTTGTTTGCCTGAAGTGCCTGAAACATCATTTCAGACTGCAAAGGCGAAGTGCCTGGATTTTCATCGGCCATGCCATGGATCAGTAACACCGGTGTTTTAATTTTATCGGCATCAAAAAATGGCGACATGCGCTGATACAACTCAGGTGCCTGCCATAAAGTGCGTTTTTCACCTTGAAAACCCAGCGGCGTTAGCGAACGATTGTATGCACCGCTGCGTGCGATAGCACAGCGAAAATCAGCGCGCCCGGTCAGCAAACTTAACGCACTGAATGCGCCGTAAGAGTGTCCCATCAACACCAGGCGACTGGTATCAACACGGCCAGTATTCTTTAGCGCGGTAATTAACGCCGAGATATTTTGCTGCTGCTGGTGCATAAAGGTGTCATTCGGTTCTTGCCCATCCTGACGGATGATCGGCGCATGACTGGCATCGACAACGGCAAAACCATCATCAAGTGCGACCAGTGGACCCAGCGGGTCAATTGGCACAAATATTTCTTGCTGCGATGGTTTAGGTTGTTGCTGATGTGTACGGTATTCGCGTGGATAGAGCCAAATCACTGCGGGTAACAACTCATTGCCCTTGAGCTTTGGCAGGTATAACTGGCTGTACATCTGCACGCCATCATTACGCTTAAATTCCAGTAAAACCGGCTTTGGCGTCGGAGATAGCCCTTCGGAGTGCCAATCATAAATCAGCAAATCTGCTGAATTTTTTTTGTGAAGCCACAAGGACGGAGCGCGCTGGGCCGACTCTGTTGAGACAATAAACCATTCACTATCGTTTTGTATGCGCAGATAAACCGGTGTCTGACTATGTTGCTGATGATTGGGTTTTAATATGGTGAGCTGATCCTTGGGCTCTATCCCTTGCCGGATAAGATAAGCTCCATCTCCCCAACGATGTTGTCCTTTTGCGAGGAAATAAACTTCCTGAGATTTTTTACTCACCAACTGATTTCGTCCATCAGGCTGGGACTGGGTTACCAACTCGCCCGGAAACTCAGCCTGGTTGGTATAGTCGTATTGTGTTAACAGTGTCGGAGTCTGATGAATTGTATTGAACTGCAGGCTCCAGTATCTCAGCTGTTTTAACCCTGCGTGAAAATCTGTGTAAATGAGTCGTCCATAGGCGGACAGATACAACTGATGCAATCGCCATTGAGATTTGAATAGTTCCTGGGATAATTCGTTAAATGGTGCCGCTAACGACATGACTGCATCCCGGTATTGCGCTGCCACTTTGTGTCCGCGTGGTTCTAAACTCTGCACCCAAACTAAAGTCGCGGGCGCATCAGGACGCCATTGCAACAAACGAGGGCCTGATGCTGCTGAGTCTGCCTCTCTGGCACCTTGTTGATCCGTCTGGAGTTTGGGCAGTATTGCACTTACTTTTCCGTTTGCAATTTCGACAATCTGATATTCGCGTGCCAGCCGGTTGAGCATGACGCCTGGTTGTATTTCATCCGCAAAATGCTGCACCAACAAATAGCGCCCATCAGGGGAAACACTGATCGACTCTAATAGCAGCTCAGCCGTTAATGGCCGTTTTTCGCCATTTTTACGCAACAGCACTGCTTGTTGGCGTAGCAAGCCGGCAAAATTCAACAGTGCAAATTCGGAATCAAGGGTATGACGATAGACTCTGGTCTGCACGGATTGCGTTTTTGTCACCTGTAGTGTGGCAGTCTGCATTGTTGAAGTATCAAGGGGTTGCATGGCACTGTGGCGGATCACCACACTTTGGCTATCTGGCAACCAGACAATCGCAGCTGAGTCTAATTGCCCGGACACGGCAATTTCAGACCAGAATTCAGGTTGTTGCGCCGACAGGTTGAAGCGCCAGACATCCAAAGCCTTTGCACTCACACCAATCATCGCGAAGCTTTTGGAGTCAGGCGCCCAAAACACATCATTTATTTGCCGATCCGGCAACGACAGCTCGGTACTTTGCCCGGTGTTTAACTGAATTAATGTGAGTTTGTCAGCCAATAGACTGCCCGACTCCAGAGGACGCTCACGATCAAACTCACGTCCGAGCAGTTCAATGTGCGCTGCATTGCTTTTGGAATGGATAGAAGGGTAACCATTCTTACTTGCCAGAACCAGCCATTGTTGGTCTGGTGATAAGCGCATCAATCCTGCACCAACATTTTGCAGCAACTGCTGGTAGCGCTGTTGCGCCAGCTGCTCTGGGGTATCTGCGGAAGTCCCTGCGGCAACCAGGCCGCCAGTGAGCGCAACAACACAGAGCAGACAGCGACTGATACAAACTGACCAATTACGCCACCTGAATGACATTGATCTCTCCGACTGTTACATTTTTCTTTTCGGGATGAGCATTCAGGTAACTTAAAGGGCAACCCAGACGCCATTTATCAAGGGTGTCAAAGCCGCTAATCCAACTGCCAATTTTTTGATGTTGAAGACTTAAAGTACCGTCTTCATTGATTCGGCCGACTTTATTAATATCATCCTTTAAAGCAACAGTGCATTTGTTCAGGCTGCCATCTGCCCGGACTGCCAGCGAGTTTGGTTTGGATGCGTAGCAAATATAATTGGGTTTATCGCCTTGATTGCCGTAATAACGGGCATTTAATTCAGCTACAAAATGGGCGGCACTTTTTTTGCTGATTAATTGCTGTACTTTGTCCTGATCACCACCAAGGTTTGAGATTGCTTTAAAAAACAATGAAAAGCGTGGGTCATTGGCCAGGTGTTGCTGATAGAGCTTCAGAAAACGCTCTATTGCGTCTTGATTCAGATCGGTTACATGAATGCGTAAAATAATGTTGAACTCTAAGTCGGTTGCAGCAGCATCCATTAAACGTTGCCAGATACGGGTAAAACTCCCCCGGCCATTTTTTGTAATCCTGGTTTGATTATGTACTTCTTCATCACCGTCAATAGAAATCTGAAAACGGGTTTGATTCAGCGAGACCAATCGGGCTAGTGTGGTGGTGTCCAACAGAAAACCATTGGTTGTCACGTCACCAATAATTTTGCAATCGTATTGCTGACATAAATCATAGGCGTGTTCTGCAATCTCAAAGAGTATCTGTTTTGCGACCAGCGGCTCGCCACCAAACCAGGAAAGGCTAAGACATTTTAGTTTTTTTACTTTGTGTGTTAATAGCTGCTTTACGGCGTCAACTAACCACCTTGGCATATTCCCAACTTCAAAGTCTTCATAACAATAAACGCAACGGAAATTACACTCTTCGGTAGGGAAAAGAATCAAGTTAAAAATATCATTTCTTAACGAGTACATGACATCTTTTCTATCAAAACCTTGAACCATGCTCATTTTACACCTCGGCTTTTTACTTGTTCATCAGATGATTAATCAGGTCGTAAAGATCATCGTCCAGATTTTTTTTATCTAAAGAGGAAATGTTAATTCTGTACTTTCCTTTCACGATTAATGTTGGAAGAGATACAATGGATTTATTTTTGACAAGCTGTAAATTTCTATCCTTTAATTTAATAAATGACTCGGATATATCGTTTTCCTGTAATTGGTTTTGAGAAAATAATGAGTTTAACCCTGAGTCAATTAATATCTTATTTATTTTTTCTTCTGAGGATATGTCTTTTTTTTCAACATGAAAGGCGTTAAAAACTATTTGATCAAGTTGGTCAACGCTCTTGTTTTTAATGGCAAGTAAACGAACCTTTGCAAGGTAACTGTTGATCGCTGGCGCTTCGCTGGATACATGACTAATGTAAGTTTTTTCAATAACAGTACGTTCTGATAGCCGTTGTTCCAGGCGATTTAATGTGGATTGAAAACGAAAACAATGAACACAAAAATATGAAAAAATCTCTTCTATTGACTCTGATGTGACTCCGGTATCCGTAACAACATAGTGCTTTCCTTCAATATATCTCTCTTGCGCGCTCATTCCAAATGAATGGATTGCCAATAAAAAAACCATGAATATTTTTTTAATCATCATTATCACCAGAGAGTTCTCAGCAAGTTAATTTTGAAGTTAACCTGCTGAGAATGAGATATCACTACTTCTCTTTGCAGCCGCAGTTTGAGTTGGAGCAGTTAAATAAACACTCTTCATCAACTTCTTCTGGGTTGCTTCCGCCTGAAATATCTTCCAGGAATTCATCGTTCAGTTTTAAATCGCCATTTTCGTCTAACAGTATTTTGTTATCTTCACTCATAAATCACCTTTATTAGTTTGTTTATCTACTAGTGCAATTGAAAAATGCGATATCAGCATAACCAGAACGAATGATGTTTAAACCTGTAAAATAGAACAGGTGCTATAGCCAGAGAGGCTCAGGTAAAAAGCAGGTAATAGAATTTTGGCTATTCAATGAAATATTGATGTCATCCACGAATAAATCAGCATTGAGGCGTGGCACATTGATATCGGAAGAATAAGAATAATTTGCGAAGTTTGAGCATCAAGATGATGTTAAGTGCGATACGATGGGACATCGTTATGCGGGTAAAGTGATAGCAGCAGAGCCCAATTCACTGGTATATCTCGCCAAAATAATAAAGTAAAAGCCATAGTGGTGACAGTGTGGTGCGCCTGAAAGCTCCCCTGACTTTTTGTCGCTGTCATCAACTCAAGTTCCTGGCACCTGGCTCAGCGAAACAGCTGCAATACACTCAGACTGAGTGTCCTCACCGACGAATATCACCAATGCTGAGTTGAATCTGATGACACTGATAGCTGGTAAAACCAATGTCATATGAATCAACTGATAAGTTTTGTAAATAAGATGGCAGGGCAATGGCGGGAAATTTTGTGGTAAGGTGCTGATTTTTGCAGCCAGAGATTTCCAGATGTCCAGCGAGTTCAGCTTTCAGCAGGCTTTTGAGCAATTCAGCACGGCGCTTGCCAGTGTGGTGTTTTATTCATTTCAGGTGCAGGGTGTTGCCATCCCTGTCACAGTGTTATGGCTGATGTGTGGTGCCATAGTGTTTACCTGTTATCTTGGTTTTATCAATATCCGTGGTTTTCGCCATGCGTTGCGTGTAGTGCGGGGGGATTTTGCCGATAAAAATGACAAAGGCGAGATCAGCCAGTTTCAGGCATTATCAGCGGCTTTATCCGGCACTGTCGGCACCGGCAATATTGCCGGTGTGGCTGTGGCTATTACCCTGGGTGGCCCTGGTGCCACCTTCTGGATGATAGTGGCTGGTTTTTTGGGCATGACCACCAAGTTTGTGGAATGTACGCTGGCGGTGAAATACCGGCAGATTTTGCCGGACGGCACTGTGGCCGGTGGCCCTATGTATTACATCAAAGCGGCGCTTGAAAAATATAATTTACCCAGACTGGGCAAATTCCTGGCCGGATTTTTTGCTGTGGCCTGTGTGTTTGGCTCTGCCGGTTTTGTGCATGTGAATCAGGGTTTTGTGCAGGTAAAAACAGTAACAGGTTTTGATAATGCCTGGCTCTTTGGTTTTATTTATGCAGTGCTGGTGGCGCTGGTTATTGTCGGTGGCATTAAAAGCATAGGCCGGGTGACCAGCAAACTGGTGCCTTTGATGTGTGGTATTTATCTGGCCGCGGCGCTGGTGATCATTGGGCTGCACTGGCAAGACATTCCTGGGGCACTTCTCACTATAGTCAAAGGCGCTTTTGCCCCTGAAGCCGCTTATGGTGGGGTCATTGGCGTGTTGATCCAGGGATTTCGCCGTGCCGCTTATTCCAACGAAGCCGGTATTGGCTCCTCACCTATTGCCCATGCTGCCGCCCGCACCAATGACCCGGTTTCCGAAGGTTTTGTTGGTTTGTTAGAGCCTTTTATCGACACTGTGGTGATTTGTACCATTTCGGCTTTGGTGATTATTTTAACCGGAGCTTATCTGCAAACCGGACTGGACGGTGTGCAGCTGACGTCTTCGGCTTTTGCCTCGGTGTTTGACTGGTTTCCGCTGGTGCTGATGGTGGCTTTATTGTTATTTGGTTATTCCACAGTGGTGAGCTGGGCTTATTATGGCCAGAAAGGCTGGGGCTATTTGTTTGGTGAACATAAATACAGTATCCGCAGTTATAAGGTGCTGATTTGTGCCGTAGTGGCTATGGGGGCTGTACCTAATGTACTGGCGGTGTTTGATTTTATCGACTCGATGATTTTTCTGATGGCGGTGCCGAATATTCTGGCTTTGTATTTGTTATTGCCGGAAGTAAAACAGGATCTGCAACTGTATTTGCGAAAAATAGCGGCCGGAGCTCCACAAAAAGCAACATCAGTAGCAGAGCTCAGATAAATCCGTGCCTTGGCTCGACAAAATTCTGTGTGGCAACAACACTGAAATAATAACGTGGAGGTGATTGTGCAGAACCCGGGAATTTTATGGCAACAGTATGGACGCTGGATTGGCTTAGGTTTGTTATTGCTGGTGGCGAATCTGGCTTTGTTGTTGGTCAGCAAAGCCAATGCGGCAGGTCTGGCATTTGAGCTTTGGGCTTATTTGCTGTTTGATGTGATGTTGTTGTTGCCGCTTTGGTTATTGCTGGGGCGGCTGGAACACTACCAGCAACAACAACAGGAAATCGCCGCTTTATCCGCCCAGCTGGATGCTTTAATGCAGCAGGCGCACTTACCGCTGTCACAACAGGACAGCCTGAGCAGTAAATTAACCTTATTACAGCAAAATCAGCAGGCGCAGGCGCGTCGTGAGCAGGAAATCCGTCATCTGGTGCGGGTGCAGGGGCTGATCGACCACGATCTGGCCATTGGTAACCGCATCTATTTTGAAAGCAAACTGCAACATTATCTGAATGACCCACAGGAAGTCTCATCCGGCGCTTTGTTTCTTATTCAGGTGAGTCATCCGGAGATGTATCTGGAATTGCCATTGCAGGTGCAGCGGCTGGCAGGCTGTGCCGAGTTATTAACCCAGCTGTGTGCTCATTTGCCCCAAACCGTGTTGGCCCGCATTGCCGACAATGACTTAGCGGTGTTGTTGCCTGGCCTGACGCAAAAAGATGCCGAAACCATGGGCGACCGGATGGCCTCTATTTTAAGCCGCTCCAGTTATTTTGCCGATTACCTCGATTTTGACGTTTTGCATATTGGTTATGTCATTTATCAGCAGGGGCAGGCCCCTTATCAGCTGATGGCTGAAGCCGATATGGCGCTAAAAACAGCGCAGCTACAGGGACCCAATGCTGCTTATGGCTTTTACCCCAACCATAAACCTAAAATTAAAGGTTCGGTCTGGTGGCGCACTGAACTCAGTAACGCATTAAAAGAACAGCGGCTGATTTTATCTTTTCAACCGGTGTTTTCCTGGGAGCAACATGATGTGATCCAGCATGAAGTGCTGGTGCGGTTGCACAGCAGCGAAGGCGATAAACTCAACGCAGCGGTATTTTTGCCGATGGCAGCCAACTGTGGTTTAACCCAGGCCATTGACCAGTATGTGTTGCTCAAAGCGGCAAAATTATGCCAGCTGGAAAACTTCGGCAACAACAGGTGTAGTGTCAATCTGGCGGTGGAAACCCTGCTCAGCAAAGATTGGTTGCAGTGGTTGGGTGAGATGCTGGCGCAAGAGCAAATTCAGTCCCGGCAGTTTGCGCTGGAGGTGGACGAATATCATCTGCAGAAAAATTACCGCAAGTTAAAACCTGTATTAGCGCATTTGCAGCAGCAGGGTTTTGCGCTGATCATCGACCATGTCGGTTTGTCGATAGAGCCTTGCCCTTATCTGGATGAGCTGAAGGTTGACGCCATTAAGTTGCATCCTTCTGTGGTGCGGCATCTGGATTTACAGCTGGAACAACAATTATTTGTCCGGGGTTTAATCAGCTGTAATACCAACAAAGGGGTGCGGGTGATCGCCACAGGCGTTGAGAGCCTCAAAGAATGGCAGGTGCTGCAAAAGCTCGGGGTCAGTGGCGCTCAGGGTTATTATTTTAGTCAGCCCTTGTCGCAAATTATTCCGCAGGACCAGCCACATTAACAGACCCCAGCAACAGCTGATACTGTTGCTGGTTAATCAAACCGCGATAATAAAGCCCTGCAAGACCCTGCAAACCGCCGGTGTGGAAAAATGCAATATGGCTACCCGGCGCAAAATCCCCTTGTTGCGCCCAGCCCACTAAACTGTGCAGTGCTTTGCCGCTGTAAACTGGTTCGGTGTAAATCTGCTGCTGTGCCAAATCCAGACAGAACTGCAAGGTCTGCTGCGTAAATTTGCCATAAGGCTTTTGGCTTTGCTCCTGACGCAGTTGCCAGTTGGAATGCTGAACCGGCAATAACTGGTCAATGCGATCTGGCAAGGAGCTGTCTTTGACCACTGAAATACCCAACACCGAAGTGTCTGGATGGGCGGCAATTAAACCAGCCAGAGTACCGCCGCTTGCGGTTGCGCAGGCAATCAGGCTGGCGGTGCCCGCCGGTGTCCGGGTGATGGGAAGTTCGGCCAGCCCGGGCAAGGCCAATGGACTGCTGCCGCCTTCGGGTACAAACAGAAAATCCGGATATTGGCTTTGCAGCCAGGCCAAAAACTCTGGTTGTTGTTTTTGCCGATATTGTTCTGGCTGCACAAACTGCAGCTGCATACCAAGTTCACGGCAACGGGTCAGGGTTGGGTTGTGCCAATCAGGGGCGGCCGAGCGCACTATGCCAACAGTATGAAAACCAAAATGCTGGCCGGCCGCCGCTAAAGCAACCAGATGATTGGAAAAGGCACCGCCAAAACTCAGAATTCCCTTTTTGTTATGTTGTTGTATTTGCTGGATGTGATACTTTAGTTTTAACCATTTATTCCCGGCAATGTCAGGCACCCGGCAGCTGAGTGTGGCAACCCAAATCTGGATTTGCCGTGCTGTGAGCAGGGGGTCAACAAGGAGCTGCCATTGCAGCTGATAAAACGGATCGGACATTTCAGCACCCCGGGAACAACAAACAGCAGATTATACATAGTCTCAGGGCTGAATCATGTTTGAAAAGTTAGCCGGTATGATCAAATTTGGTCAGTCCAGTTCCAAAGCTGCCGCGCATGTGGCGGCCGTGCATTTGCACAATGATTATCTGAAACTGGTGTTATTACAAAGCGCCGGTTTAAAGGTACTGAAAGTAGAAACCCTGCTGCCCGGTAACAATGACGATCTCCAAACGATGTTGTTGCAGCTATGCAATGAATTGCCCTCAGGTACCGAACTTTGTCTGGTGCTGAGCAGCGACAGATATCAGCTGGTGCAGCTGGATAAACCCGCCGTCAAATCCGAAGAAATGTTGCAGGCGCTGCCCTGGCTGGTACGGGAACTCACCACAGTGCCGGTTGAAGATATGTTATTGGATTATCTTGATTTACCCGAACATACCAGCACTCAGGGCGCACGGATCAACGTCGTCGTCACGTCAAAAAGCAGCTTGCTTGAGCTATGCCGTACTTTGCAACGCAAAAATATCCAGCTTGCCAATATTCAGCCGGAAGAATGGTTGCCACGTAACTTAATTCCGGTGCAAAACAGTGCTGTGATGTTACTGGTGCATCAACCGGGGCAGGAGCTGAGCTTGCAGATCATCAAGCAGGGCATGCTGTATTTTTCGCGTAAGTTGCGTGGTTTTAACCGCATTGATCAATATGAAATGACCGAACTGCGCCAGGGTATGCTGGATAATTTATTGTTGGAAGTGCAGCGTTCGCTGGATTATTTCGAAGGGCAGCTGCGTCAGGCGCCGGTTAAAGAAATTTTATTTCAGATAGCCAGCCCACAGCTGCCGGAGATAGTGCGTTATTTTGCCGACAATGGCTTTAGTCAGGTGGGCATGCTGGAGCTGGCCCGTTGGATGCCCAAACTCAGCGCCGCAGAGCAACAGGATTATTGGTTAACCATGGCGGGCGCCATCGAGTTGATCCAAGCCGGGGAGCAGGCCAATGAAGCTCAGGGTTAATTTATATCAGGCGGCACTACAGCCGCGTCAGGACAAAATGACGCTGCCACAGCTGGTCAGAGCCACGTCACTGCTGTTGTTGTTATTAGTGGCGACTGGTGGTTTGGCTTATCAGCAGTTAAGCACGGCCAGAGCGCAGGTTGCGCTGGCGCAGACTCAACAACAGCATAAAGTTAAAGAGCTGGAACAGTATCAGCAAGCGCTGGCGGCGCGTCAGCCGTCGGCCCAGTTGCAACAACAAGCCAGTGTGCTGCAGCAAAGTATTGCGCAAAAGCAGCAGCTGTTAAGTTATCTGCAACAGGAAAATAATAAAACCCCGCCGCAGTATGCCAAAGTGATGCAGCATCTGTCCGATATTGACCCGAAAGGCTTGTGGCTGACCGGTTTTGCCTTGGGTGGCAGCGAACAATTTGCTGGTATCACCAGGGATGCGGCATTGGTACCCGCCTGGTTAACAGCGCTTGGCAACGCACCTGGTTTGCAGGGGCTGGAATTTAGTCTGGTTAAACTGGAGCCTGTGGCTGATGGGGCATACCGGCAGTTTTTGGTGTCCGCCAAACAGAAAACAGCGCAGGATTTGACCGCTTTATTGCAACAACCAGCGGCCACTGCGCCTGCGGTCAACAACGCAGCACCAGCGGCATCGTCGCCAGCAGCAGAAGCTGCCCAAACGCTAAAAAATAATGGCAGCAGCGGGGGGCAACCATGAGCCTGATGCAACAATGGGAAGAGCGTTTTTTACAATTTCAGCTGCGCGAGCGTTATTTCATCAGCGCTGCAGTTGTAGTGCTGCTGTTATGGTGTGGTGTGCTCTATGGCGTAGAGCCACTTTGGTCTGAAGCAAAAAAACAGCAGCAACAACATCAGCAAAGCACCAAACAGCTGCAGGTGCTGCAACAGCAGATAGATGCAGTGCAGCAGGCGTTACAACAGGATCCGGACGAGCAGCTGCAGGCACAAATTAATGCCATGGACAGTCAACAGCAGCAGTTGCTTGCGCAAATCCGTGCTATGACAGGCCGTTATATCAGCGGTGCACAAATGGTGCAGCTGCTCAAAGACGTACTGGCCAGCCAGCAGGGGGTTAGTTTGCTGGCGCTGGAAAATTTAACAGCAGAGGCGGTGACTTTGCCGGGCATGGACAGCAGCCAGCCGTTGTTGTACCGCCACGGTACCAAACTGGTGTTTACCGGCAGTTATGCTGCTTTACAACAATTACTGGCGCGGCTGGAACAATTGCCATGGCAACTGCACTGGTCGCAACTGCGTTACAAAGTCAGTCAGTTTCCTAAAGCTGAACTTGAGCTTGAACTTGAAACGGTAAGTGAACATGACAGCTATCTGCAAATTTAAGCTGGCGGCGCTGTTGTTGCTGTGCAGCAGCGGCAGTGTTGCCGATCCAACTGCACCTGAAGCACAGATACAGCCAGAGAGTGCCGCAGTACAAGCCGCCGAACCTGCACCCAGGCTTAGCCTGATCCGCAGTGACGGTCGTAGCTATCAGGCGCTGATTAACGGCGTGCTGGTCAAAACAGGCGACAAAGTGGGGCCTTATCAGGTGCAGAGTATCAGCGCCGGAAAGGTGATACTGCAGCAAGGCGAAAAACGGCTGCAGCTGAATTTATTTAACAGCACAACAAAGTAGTGAACCTTATGCGCACAAAACTCAGTTTACTCGCCAGTATCATCGCGCTTAGCGCCTGTCAGAGTATTGAAGCTCCGAAGGCGGCCAGTAATACCAGTGCTGAACTTGGCAAATTACAACAGCAGGCCGCACCAACAGCAGCACCGCTGGAAGTGCCGGCCGCAGTCACAGACGAACTGCTGACCCCTATGGCGCCGGCAACAGCCAATCTGTTATTGCCCCGCTTGAATGTGTCGGCGCTGAATGTGGCTATGCCCGACTTTTTTGCTTCCCTGGTAGCAGACACTGAACAAAGCATAGTGGTGCACCCCGATGTGCAGGGCCAAATCAGCCTGCAACTGAAACAGGTGACTTTGCCGGAAGTGATGCAGGTGGTGCAGCAAATGTACGGTTTTGATATCCGTCAGCAAGGCAATGTCTGGCAGGTGTATCCGGCTGGTCTGCGTACCGAAACCATAGCGGTCAATTATCTGCTGATGCAGCGGATGGGCATGTCGTCAATTGCGGTGAACTCCGGTGGCGTGTCGCAGGACAGCCAAAGCAACAGAAACGGCAATAACCGTAATAATCAGGGTGGCCAGAATAACCAAAATGGTTTTAACGACAACAACCTCAATAACGGCCAGCAGAATAATCAGCAATTTAACGGCAGTATGATCCAAAGCGGCAGCAAAACCGACTTCTGGAAAGATCTGGAAAAAGCTGTGGCCGGTATTTTGGGAGGCGGGGAACAACGTACTGTGGTGGTGTCACCTCAGGCCGGTTTAGTCACAGTGCGTGGCATGCCGGATGAAATAGCCGCAGTCAGGGCGTTTTTAACCCAGTCGGAACAACATCTGCAGCGCCAGGTGATTCTCGAAGCCAAAATTATTGAAGTGACCTTAAGTGATGATTATCAGCAAGGCATCAACTGGCAAAATGCGCTGACCAATATCGATTCCACCAGCTTGCGCATCAGCAATGCCGCCGGTAACTTTGGCAACCCAATTAACACGGCCATTGGTGGCCTCACCAGTATTTCGTTTCAGAACGCCGACTTTAGCGGTGTAATTAGCCTGCTGGAAACCCAGGGTGATGCCCAGGTGCTGTCAAGCCCAAGAGTGACCGCTATTAACAACCAAAAAGCGGTGATTAAAGTGGGTCAGGACGAATATTTTGTCACTGAAATTTCCAGCAATACCACCACAGCCGCTAACGGCGTGCAAAACACCACACCGACGGTGATTTTGCAGCCGTTTTTCTCCGGTATTGCGCTCGATGTCACACCACAAATAGACCAGAACGGTCAGGTGATTTTGCATGTGCATCCGTCAGTGACCGAAACCGCTGAACAAACCAAAACAGTGCAGCTCAGTGATGAAAGAATTGTATTGCCACTGGCACAAAGTAATATCCGCGAGTCGGACACTATTATCAAAGCCAGCAACGGCGAAATTGTAGTGATTGGTGGCCTGATGCAAACAGTGATCAGCGACACTGAAAGTGGTGTGCCTGGCCTGATGTCGATTCCGGTGGTGGGTTCGTTATTTAAATCAATGAGCAAAACCGAAAAGAAAAAAGAGCTGGTGATTTTACTCAAACCTACAGTAGTGCAAAGCGGCGTCTGGCAGCAGCAAATTCAGCAGTCGGGCAGCCAGGTGCAGGACTGGGCGGCCCAGCGGTAACGGCTGATGATGTACCTTGCGCACTACGGCATGAGCGCAGCGCCTTTTGGCCTGACGCCCAACACGGCATTTTATGTGGATTTACCTATCCATCAGCAGGCTATGGCCGTGCTGACCGTGGCGCTTTCGCAAGGTGAAGGGTTTATTAAAGTTACAGGCGAAGTCGGCACAGGCAAAACCCTGCTGTGCCGCAAATTATTGCAGGAAGCACCTGAGCATTTTGCGCTGGCTTATATCCCGGACCCGCATTTGTCGCCGCTGGAGCTGCGCTGGGCTTTAGCGCTGGAGCTTGGTTTAAAACACTCCGCCAATATCGACCCGCAGCAACTGACCCAGCTGCTGCAACGCCAGCTGGTGCTCTTGGCACAACAGCAAAAACAAGTGGTGCTGCTGATTGATGAAGCCCAGGCTTTGCCGGATGAAACCTTAGAAGCCTTGCGGCTACTGACCAATCTGGAAACCGAACAACGTAAATTGTTGCAGGTGGTGCTGTTTGGCCAGCCTGAACTGAATCAGCGTTTGGCTTTGTATCAGTTCCGACAATTACGCCAGCGCATCAGCTTTTCTTATGATTTGTCGGTATTAAACCGCGCTCAGGTGGCTTGTTATGTGAATGCCCGTCTGCAGCTGGCCGGCGCGTCGCAACTGTTTAGCCGTACCGCCTTGTGGTTATTGCATTATTACAGCAGGGGGATCCCAAGGCTGATTAACATTCTGGCGCATAAAGCGCTGATGCTGGGATATGGCAAAGCGCTGCAGCAAATTGGTTGTTATCAGGTGATGCAGGCCGCCCGCGACACCGACGATGTACAGGCCGGCAAACCGCACAACTCAGGCTTCTGGTGGCCGCTGCTGGCACCGGCAGCGCTGTTGGCATTGTGGTACTGGTTACCGGGAGGCTGGTGGTGAGTGTTATTAACCAGATGCTGAAAGATCTGGACCAACAACAAGGCAAAAAAGGCCAGCCTGTGGTGAACCAAAGACCCAGCCTGCCCAGGCCGCCAGGGCGAAGCAACAAGCTGTTATGGGGGCTTTGTGCTTTGCTGGTGATTGGCGGCGGATTTAGCCTGCTGGCGCCAGAGCGGCTAAGCCGGATGCTGGCACTGTTATCGCCACAACCAGAGGTGGCAACGCCTTTAAATACAAGCCCAAATACAAGGCAAAATGCAAAGTCTGACAGCAGCCAGAGCCCAACGTCCGTCGCTTTAGCGGAGCAAGAGCCGGTGACAACAGCACAAAGCCAAATTGCTGTGCCGCAGCAAAACCAGAGCACTGCTAATCAATCAGAGCAGGCGGCAATTCAGTCAGCGCCTGCGGCGATAAAAGCGGCCGACGCTGGTTCAGAAGCCCCGGCAGCGCTGCAGGCCGTGACCGCTGCAGTCCAAACAGCGACGCCACAAGCTGAATCAGGGCCGGCTGAAGTGCGCTCAACCGAAACTGCAGCAGCCGAACCCGCCACGGCCACAACCGCACTGGCTGAACAAAAAGCTTTGGCGGTCTGGGCTTCAGAGCCTGAGGGCAGCAGTCAGGTATATCCGGCAGCCAAAGCAGAGCCTTTTGTTGCTGATAACACTGCAGCACAAACTGCAGCACCGGCACCTTCTTCGATGCAGGTTGAGCAGGTGGTGTTTGATAAAACTGCGCAGTTAGCGCGGCTAAAAACACAGGCCACAGCGGCCCTGGCCAGTGCCAGTTATGCGCTGCTTGGCGAAAAAGCGCAGCAATATATTGAGCTGTCACCCAATGATGTCCAGGGTTATGAGTGGCTGGCGGAAAGTTACCGTCAGTTACAACAGTGGCAGTCGCTGCAGCAACTGCTGCAGCTTTGTGCCGGGCAGCGACTGAGTTCAGATCTGTTGTTATTGCAGCAGGCACGCCTGGCCAGTGTGCAAAAAAACTGGGCTGGAGCCGAAATTGCGCTGAATCAAATCAGCAGCGCAGTAAGCAACGCTGAAGTATTACAACTCAAAGCCAATGCGCTGCAGCAACAACAAAAGCTGGATGCTGCCTTGCTGGCCTGGCAACAGCTCACCACGATACAGCCTGGTTTTAGCCGGGGCTGGCTTGGCCAGGCGCTGGTGCTGGAACAACTTGGCCGGTTACCACAGGCCAAACAGGCGTATCAGCGGGCTTTAACCGCAGGCGGTTTGTCGGCCGCCACAGTACAATTTATTCAGCAACGTTTAGCCACAGCAGAGTGAACCGATGCAAAGACCCCGTTTAAAAATGCGACTTGGTGATTTGTTGGTGCATGAAGGCATCATCACCGAACAACAACTGAGCCGTGCTCTGGCCGAACAAAAAACCACAGGCCGAAAACTGGGTGCCAGTCTGATTGATTTGGCTTTTTTAACTGAAGATCAGTTATTACAGTTTTTGGCGCAGCAGTTAAATGTGTCCTTTTTAGATATCAGTCAGCGCCGGATTGACCCCAAAGCAGCGCAGTTATTGCCGGAAGTGCACGCCCGCAGGTTAAGAGCCCTGGTGTTGGAAGACAGAGGAGAGTCGGTGTTACTCGGCATGAGTGACCCGGCCGACTTGTCTATTCTGGACCAGATAGCACCGCTGCTGGAACCCAAACTGATTGAAATTGCCGTGGTGCGGGAAAGCCAGCTGATTGAGGCTTTTAACAACCTGTACCGGCGCACCAAAGAAATTGAAAGCATTGCACATCAGCTGCAGGAAGAATACGAAGACACAGATGCCATTGATTTTTCTGCATTAAGTAGCGACAACGACAAAGACAATACCATAGTGCGGCTGTTGCAGTCGTTATTTGAAGATGCGGTGCAGGTGCGCGCTTCCGATATTCATATTGAACCTGACGAGCAGGTGCTGCGCATCCGGCAAAGGGTGGACGGTGTGCTGCAGGAAAGCATTTTAAAAGAAACCGGTATTGCTTCGGCTTTGGTGCTGCGGTTAAAGCTGATGGCGGCTTTGGATATTTCGGAAAAACGGCTGCCGCAGGATGGCCGTTTTCAGATTAAAGTCAAAGGCCACACCATTGATGTGCGGATGTCGACCATGCCGGTGCAGTACGGCGAGTCGGTGGTGATGCGTTTGCTGGATCAGTCGGCCGGTTTATTGTCGCTGGATGAAACCGGTATGCCGGAACACTTATTAAGCAAACTGCGGCGTATTATCCAGAGTCCACACGGTATGGTGCTGGTCACAGGGCCCACAGGTTCGGGCAAAACCACCACTTTGTATGGGGTGCTCAGCGAGCTAAATCAGGCCGGCGTAAAAATTATCACCGTTGAAGATCCGGTGGAATACCGTTTGCCACGGATTAATCAGGTGCAGATTAACCATAAAATTGGTCTCGACTTTGCCAGTGTGCTACGTACCAGCTTGCGCCAGGACCCGGATATTCTGATGGTCGGTGAAATGCGCGACCAGGAAACAGCTGAAATGGGCTTACGGGGTGCATTAACAGGTCACCTGGTACTTTCAACCTTACACACCAACGACGCTGTCACCAGTACGTTGCGCCTGATTGATATGGGCGCTGCGCCTTATCTGGTGGCCAGTGCTTTGCGCGCTATTTTGGCGCAGCGGCTGGTGCGGCGTATTTGCCCACATTGCAAACAGCCTTACCAGCCCGACGAGCTGGAACAAACCTGGTTAAAACATTTTAAAGCCCGTGATGGTCTGAAATTCTGGCAGGGCCGTGGTTGTCAGTCCTGTAACTACAGTGGTTATAAAGGCCGGGTGGGTGTGTTTGAACTTTTGGTGATCAATAAACCTCTGGCCGATGCCCTGCGCCGCAACGACGCCGAAGATTTTGCCCATATTGCTTATCAGAACAGTGACTTTAAAACCCTGGGTAATATGGCGCTCGACTATGCCCAGCAAGGCATCACCACACTGGAAGAAGTGATTAAAGTGTCGGAATATGTTGAGCTTGATGATATGGCGCCATCAGAAGGAGCCGTGAGTTAATGGCCAATTTCCGTTATGCCGCCCGTGACCATCAGGGCCAGCCACAAAATGGTGTGCTCGAAGCGGCCAATGAAATGGCGGCAGCGGATTTACTCAGCCGGCGTGGGCTGATCCCATTAAAAATAGAATTGCAGCCGGAAGCCGGTAGTTCGGTTTGGCAGCTGAAGCTGGGCGGGCCTCAGGTGGGCTTGACCGAGCTGATTGTATTCTCGCGCCAGATGTATTCGTTGATGAAGGCCGGTATTCCTATTATCCGCGCTATCCGTGGCCTGGCCGAAAGCACAGCGTCCAAATCGCTGCGGGTGGTGTTATCCGACCTTGCTGACCAGCTGGAAAAAGGCCGTAATTTATCCGTGGCGCTCGCCAGTCATCCCAAAGTATTTAACCGGCTTATTGTCAGTATTGTGCATGTGGGGGAGAACACCGGCCGGTTGGACGAAGCTTTTTTGCAGCTGTCGGATTATTTTGAACAGGAACAGGAAACGCGCAAACAAATCAGCCAGGCCACCCGTTATCCAATTTTTGTGTTAACCGCTATTGTTATCGCCATGGTGATCCTGAACATTCTGGTGATCCCACAATTTGCCAATATGTTTGCCAAATTTAATGCCGAGTTGCCCTGGGCCACTCAGGTGCTGCTCGCCACCTCGGGCTTTTTTATTAACTACTGGCCCTGGTTATTGCTCGGTACAGCAGCCGGCGCTTTTGCGTTATACCGTTATTTACAAAGCCCTTCCGGCAGTTATCGCTGGAGCAAGCTCAAGCTCAGATTGCCTATTATGGGCGACATTATTAACAGAGCCACGCTGGGCCGTTATGCCCGCAGTTTTTCGCTGATGCTCAAAGCCGGTGTGCCGCTCACCTCAGCGCTCAGTCTGGTGGCGGACGCTGTGGATAACGACTACATGGGCGAAAAAATCCGTGAAATGCGGCGTAACATAGAACGTGGCGAAAGTCTGGTGCGGGTGTCGGGCCAGAGTAATTTATTTACCCCGCTGGTGATGCAAATGCTGGCGGTTGGTGAAGAAACAGGGCAAGTCGACGATATGCTGCAGGAAGTAGCGCTGTTTTACGAAAGGGAAGTGGCGTTTGATTTAAAAAGCCTGACCGCCAAAATCGAACCTATCCTGATAGTGATAGTGGCGGTCATGGTGTTGATCCTGGCGCTGGGTATCTTTACCCCAATGTGGGATATGCTCAGTGCCTATAAAAAGAGTGGTTAAAACAGCACTTGGCAATAAAGCCAAAAGCTGTCATTAATTACTGATATAACACACAATAACTTAACTTCTAATTTTCTGGAGCAGACCATATGAACAGCATGTCGGGCCGGCAACAAGGTTTTACCTTAATTGAGCTTGTGATCGTCATTATTATTCTCGGTTTATTAGCAGCCACTGCATTGCCACGTTTTTTAAATGTGACTAAACAGGCGGAAAACGTGTCTGTTGAAGGCACTGCTGGTGGTTTTGCCTCCGCTGTAGGCCTGGTGCGCGCCGCCTGGGAAGTGGCTGGCCGTCCGGCTGGTACCGGTGGTGTGGTTGATGTGAACTATGACGGCGTCAATGTATCTGTTGCCACCGCCAATGGTTTTCCGGCTGGTGGTGTAACTGCGGCTAACCTGACAGCTGCTGCTTGTCAGACCGTATTAAATACCATTTTCCAGCAATCACCGAGCTCCAGCACCACAGCTGCAACTGCTGCAGAGTTGGCTGCCGTGAGCTTTTATGTGCGTAGCGCTGGTGGTCTTTGCATCTACCACCAGACGGCAGGTTTAACTGCAGCGCCAACCGACAACAACACCAGCAATGGCTTTACCTATAGCCCAGTAACGGGCCAGGTTAGTTCGTTTTTAAATAAACCTTAATTGGTTAATAAAGTTGTGCTGCAAGGCTGTTCTGCACCTTGCAGCAGTTCATTTGAGCACAGAGAGTCGTTATGAAAAAAAATCAGGGTTTTACCTTAGTTGAGCTGGTGATAGTGATTGTGATTTTGGGCATTTTAGCCATCACAGCAGCACCAAAGTTTTTAAATTTATCTGGTGATGCTAAAGCCTCGACCTTAAGCGCCTTAAAAGGCTCGCTGGAGTCGGCTAATGCTATGGTGTACAGCAAAGCTTTGCTACAAAGTAAAGAAAAAGACGCAACAGCGCTGCTGACAAATCCTGCGGTCAATGTGGTTTATGGCTACACTGCCGCCACAGTGGATGATATAGGCGAGGTTTTAGATCTGGCGACCACTGAATGGACAGTGATTGATGATAGTAGTACCACTGCAGCACCAGCTAACACAGTCGTCATTACTCCGGAAGCTCTGAGTTATGAGACTGACGCTACCAAGGCTTGTCAGTTGTTGTATGTTGAGGCAGCAAGTCAGGGTGCCAAACCAACTATTACATTGCAAACACAAGGCTGTTAATCCAGCCTGCAGGTCAGGATGTTGCTGATGAATGCAAAATCAACCGGCTTTACTCTGGTGGAACTGGTGGTGGTTTTGCTGATTGGCGGCATTCTGGCTGTCACCGCTTTACCCAAATTTTTTACCGCAGATGCAGAAACAGTGCTGGCACAGCGTGACCAGCTGTTAAGTTTAAGCCGGCAAATTCAGCTGCAAAGTATGCAGGATACCGCCAGCCTCAGTAGCCTTTGCCCAACGCTGGTGATCACCTCCACAGCGGCTGGCCCTGCCAGCTCAGACCCTTGTTTGCCATCCGCCGGTTTTTCTTTTGATGCCAATAATCCACAACAAATTGATTTAAGTCAGGCGGGCGTGACCGTCAGCATCGGCGTATTGCCGCTGTTATTAAGATTTGACAGCTGGGGCCGGCCACAAGGTAGCTGTGCCGGTGGTTGCCAAATCGACCTGACCAGAGCAGGCCAGCAGGCCAGTTTTTGTATTGCCGCCAGCGGATACCAAAGCTCATGTTAAAGCTGATGTTAAAACCAGGGCAAAAGCTGCAGCGCGGTTTTACGCTGATTGAGCTGATTGTCGGCATGGTGGTGCTGGCGATTGCCATTTTAATGATCAGCCAGATTATGGGGCCTATGCTGGTACGCAGCACTGAACCCTGGCATCAGGTGCGCGCGGCTGAACTGGGCCATAGCCTGATGAACGAAATGATGGCCATGAGTTTTGATGAAAACTCCAGTCGCGGCAATACCTTATTACGCTGTGGTGAATCAGGCGCCAGTGCCTGTATTGCCACTTTGCCCGCTTGCCCAGCCTCTGGTATGTCGGTTGCCACTGAAGAAGCCAGCCGTGACCTTTATGACGATGTCGATGATTTTCATTGTCTGAATGTGGACGGCGCCAGTCTGGTGAATGTGCTCAATCAGAGCCTGGCCGACCAATATAAAAATTATCAGGTGGCAGTGCTGGTAAGTTATGCCGGTACTGAGCTTGGCCTTGCCAACAATAACGCTAAAAAAATCACCCTGACAGTGACCCCCCCCGGCGGAGATCCTATTGTATTTGCCGGTTATAAGGGGAATTGGTAATGCCGGCGCCCAAGCTTAGTAACACTGTATGGTATCAGCGGGGGGTTACCCTGGTGGAGCTGATTGTGGTGATGCTGCTTTTGGGCATTCTGGCGGTGGGGCTGACCAGTTATCTGCGCCTGGGTGCCGGTATGTATATGGACGCGAATGCCGTGCAGCAGGTGTTGCAACAAAGCCGTTTTGCGCTGGAGCGGGTGGTGCGTGAAGTGCGTGCTGCAGTGCCGGGCAGTGTGCGGGTTAGCGCCAATGCAGATAATTCAGTGAGTTGTGTTGAATTTGCCCCTTTGGCGCAAAGTGGGATTTACCGCGACTTGCCGCTCTATCCTAACCGTCGGAACTGGATTGGTGTCACCAGCCTGAACACCGGCTGGACAGCGCAGCCCGGCCAACGCCTGACCGTATATCCAACGGATGCCAGCCATATATATGCGTTAAATCAGGGCCGTAGTGCCGATGTAGCTGCGGCGCAAAATGCTCCGGACGATGCCGATGGCAATGCGCATACCAGCAGGGTGAGTCTTGCCAATATTGGCGCCTTGCAGGCCAGTTTTGTTACTGAATCACCACAGCGGCGTTTTTATCTGGCTGACCAGCCGGTCAGTATTTGCCGGGTTGGCGCAGAGCTTCGCCGTTACAGTAATTATGGTTTTTTCGTGGTGCAGCCGTTACCGCCGCTGGTCAGTGGTGAATTATTGGCAGTGGGGCTTTCAAACAGCAGCAGCGAAGCGGTCTTTAGTTACAGTGGTGCCAGCCTCAACCGCAGTGCAATTTTGCATTTGTTCTGGCGTTTTAGTCCGGCGGTTTCGCAGGGGCAGGATTTGTTTTTTAACCATGAGGTGCATATTCCAAATGTACCCTGAATACACAGACCCTGAAGTTACTATGCAAAATTTTCAACAGCGTGGCAGTGCGCTGGTGATGGCGCTTTTTGTGATTGTGCTGATGTCAGCGCTGATTTTATTTTTAGGCCGGCAACTGGTGAGCAGCAGCATTGCCGTCAGTTACGAAGTGCAGGGCAACAGGGCTTTTAATGCGGCGCAGTCGGGTTTACAAGCCGGTTTAGTGCAGCTCTTTCCACTGACAGGCACCAGCAGCTGTGCTGCAGTAAGCCCTAATATGAGTTTTACCACCGCGGGCCTGAATGGCTGCAGTGCCACTTTAAGCTGCCAGCAGGTGCAAAACCCCGATAACAGCGGCAGGCCTTTATATGCGCTGCAAAGTGAAGGCCGTTGTCTGGCTGGCGATATCAGTACCAGCAGAGTGGTGCGGATGGAGGCTTATTAATGCGTGTGTTGCTGTTGTTATTAACATTGTGCTCCGCCTGGCTTCATGCCGAAGAATGCGTGGATATCTGGCCCAGGGCTGTCACTGAGTACAGTGCTGTGCCGGCTTCGGTCAGTTATTCAGTGCCCAATACCACCAACATAAATAGTTTTTCCGGCACTTTTGGCCCTGGTGACTACCGAATTGGCAGCCATGTGATCCCAAACAATACGGTGTTGACGACCACGGGAGCCACCACCCGGATTTTTGTCAATGGCGACCTGCAACTGAATAACAGTGTGTTGTTAAATGCCAGTGGCCCGCCAGAAAACCTGTTGATTGTGGTCACAGGCAATCTGACGGTCTTTAACAACTCAGTGATCCGCGGTTTTGTGCTGGTAGGTGGTGCAGTATTTTTTAGTAATAACGCCAGTATCAATGGGGGGTTAACCGCCAAAGGGGATATTAGCGGCTGGAATAATTCAAACGCCACTTATAACCCATCGGCTTTAACCCGTTTGCAGGGCGGGGTGGTGTGTAATGGCGCGGCAACCAGTCAGATTGATCATTTTGAACTTGCTTATTCTGGTCAGGCGCTCACCTGTAAAAACGAAACTTTTACTATTAAAGCCTGTGCCAATGCCTCTTGCAGCCAGTTAATTACCAGCACTGTTGCGGCAACTTTGCAGCCGGCTTCAGGTTGGGTCAGTGGCACTGGTTTGTCCGGCAATGTGCTGAATTTTAGTGGCGGTACTGCCACAGCCACTTTACAACAAACAACGGCCACTACTGTAACAGTTGGGGTGAGTAGCTCCACGCCAGCAAAAAAAGCCGGCAGTGTCACCTTATGCCATAACGGCAGTACGTTGTCGGCGGCCAACTGTAATGTGACTTTTGCCGATGCCGGTTTAGTGTTTGAAGTGCCGGATAAGCTGGCAGCCAAACCTGAAGCTAGTATTAAAGTCACGGCGGTAAAAACTGCTGACAACACGCAGCAATGCGTGCCCGCTTTTGCCAATGTCAGCCGTACTGTGCGTTTTTGGTCGGATTATGTCAGTCCCGCCACACCAGCTGCCAGCCCGCTGCGTGCCGTTACTGTAGCAGGGCAAAATATCGGTACTGGTTTTGCGACCGGTCTGGATCTGCCGCTTAGTTTTAACGCCAGTGGTGAAGCCACTATTGCGGTGAATTACAGTGATGCCGGTCAGCTCAGACTCAACGCCCGTTACACAGGTTCTGCGGCCACTAGCGACAACGGCCTGGTCCTCAGTGGCGCTGATTTATTTGTCAGTTATCCGGCCGGGTTATGTCTGCAGGCGCCTGTGCATTGTGCCCTAGCCGACGAAAACTGCGCTGTGCTCACCAAAGCAGGTGTGAATTTTAATACCACCATCAGCGCCCACGGCTGGCAAAGTGACACTGACAGCAATTTTTGTGATAACAGCAGCACCCCTTCCTTTAGCCTGAATAATATTCCGCTACAACACAAAGTGTTGGCACCCGACCTGGCGGCTGGTGCTATCCATGGCAATTTAACCCCGGTCCAGTACAACCACCCGGCCTCGGCCAGTGCCAGTACCACAGTGGCTGTGAATATTGATGAAGTGGGGGTATTTCATCTTGGCAGTAACGAGCTGAGTAACCTGCCTTATCTCGGTGCCAGTATCAAACTGAAAAGCACAATGCCAAATGCTGCGCCTGCGCTTGGCCGGCTGGTACCGGCTAGTTTTGTGCTGGCCAGCAGCAGTGTAAATCCGGCTTGTGGCAACTTTAGTTATATGAACCAGTATGCAAAGTTAAATTTTGAGCTGGAAGCCCGTAATCAGCTGGGGGCTGTCACCAACAACTATCTGGGCAGTTTTGCCAAAGCCACCGCTACTTTGGTGGCCGAAAATAATAATGATGGTGTGGATAGAAGCAACAGATTGATCAGTGGTAATCCACCGCTGCCCAAGTTGTTAAACTGGAATGCCGGTAAGGCGAGTCAGGTGGCTTTGCCCGTTACTTTTTCCAGATTGGCGGTGCCTGCCACCACGCCCAGCACAGCACTGCCGGACGGTCCGTTTCAGCAGTTCAAACTTGGTGTCATGCTCAATGACAATGACGGTGCTGTGACAAAACTGGATGCACTGGATTTAAATACCTCCACCACGGCTGATTGTGTTGCAGCCGCTAATTGCAGCGCCAAGGTATTGCATACGAGCAACCTTGACTGGCGTTATGGCCGTTTACAACTGATGAACGCGCTGGGCTCAGAGCAGCACAATTTGCCGGTGCAACTTAAAGCAGAATATTTTAATGGCAGTTTATTTGTGCACAACGGTCAAGACTCCTGTAGCCCGGTGGAGGCTGCACGTTTAATCGTCGACAGCACAGGCCGGCCGGTGATTACAGCATCGGGTAATACCGCTACTTTGCAACAAGGTTTAAGCAACGCTTTTGATTTGTTATTAGGAGCACCAGGAGTAGAAAGCCGTTATCCGCTTGAGTATCAGCTTAGTGATGCGCCCTGGCTGCAATATGACTGGAACCCGGATAATGGCCCGACGCTGGAAAACCCCAAAGCTGAAGCTGTGTTTGGCAGTTTCCGTGGTAATAACAGGCAAATTTTCTGGCGGGAAAATTAAAAACGCAACCAAAATGCCGTGCTGTAGTCATAGCTGCAGCACCGGTTAAGCTGTGCTTTGGCGCCGTGCTTGGTTTAATTTTGTAAATGTGTAAGATAGAGCTATTTTCTTGGCGCATTGTTACTTAAAATATGCGCACTTTTTTGTCTTGTCGGGACCCATTTGGCTGAATTCAGCGCACCCGACTGTTGTTGGCGCCCCATTAAGTAGGATTAATTCTTTTCATGTTAAAAAAATTACGCGGTTTATTTTCCAACGACCTGTCAATTGACCTGGGCACAGCCAACACCCTGATTTATGTAAAAGACCAAGGCATAGTGCTGAACGAACCTTCAGTGGTTGCGATTCGCCAGGAACGCGCCGGTGGTCCTAAAACAGTGGCTGCGGTAGGTCATGCTGCCAAACGCATGTTAGGCCGTACCCCAGGCAATATTAAAGCCATCCGTCCGATGAAAGACGGTGTTATTGCCGACTTCTACGTCACTGAAAAAATGCTGCAGCATTTTATCAAACAGGCGCACAGCAACAGTTTCCTGCGCCCAAGCCCAAGAGTGCTGGTCTGTGTGCCTTGTGGTTCTACCCAGGTGGAACGCCGTGCCATCCGTGAATCGGCTCAGGGCGCAGGAGCCCGTGAAGTGTATTTAATTGACGAGCCAATGGCAGCGGCCATTGGTGCTGGTTTACCAGTGTCAGAAGCCACAGGTTCTATGGTGGTGGACATTGGTGGTGGTACCACTGAAGTGGCTATTATCTCGTTAAACGGTGTGGTGTATTCATCCTCAGTGCGTATTGGTGGTGACAAGTTTGACGACGCTATCATCAACTATATCCGCCGTAACTACGGTATCCTGATTGGTGAAGCTACAGCTGAACGTATTAAAACCGAAATTGGTTCTGCTTACCCAAGCGACGAAATTCTGGAAATTGAAGTGCGCGGCCGTAATCTGGCCGAAGGTGTGCCACGCAGCTTTACCATGACCAGCAACGAAATTCTGGAAGCCTTACAAGAGCCACTGGCCGGTATTGTGTCTGCCGTGATGGTGGCGCTGGAGCAATCTCCACCAGAGCTGGCGTCTGATATTTCTGAGCGTGGTATGGTGCTGACCGGTGGTGGCGCTTTATTGCGTGACTTAGACCGTCTGTTGATGGAAGAAACCGGTATTCCGGTGGTGGTTGCCGAAGATCCACTGACCTGTGTGGCCCGTGGTGGTGGTAAAGCCCTGGAAATGATCGATATGCACGGCGGCGACGTGTTCAGTTACGACTAACTGAACACGCTGCGCAGGGTTAGCCATGAAACCTTTACTTGATCGTGGCCCATCGTTGCCACTGCGGTTGTTTTTAGCCCTGCTGGCGAGCATTGGGCTTATTACCCTTGATCATTACACCAACAGCTCAGTTCAACTGCGGGGTTACCTGACGGCAACCGTCAGTCCGCTGTTTTATCTGGCCAACCTGCCACAGGACATGGTGTTTGGCGCGTCCGAACAATTTATGTCCCAACAAAAACTGCTGGAAGAAAACCGCACTTTAAAAAACACTCTGCTGTTGCAAAACGGTCAGCTGCAACGTTTGCAGTTTCTGCAGCAGGAAAACGACAGATTGCGCGCTTTGCTTGGCGCCAGCCCGGTCACTGAAGGCAAAAGATTAATTGCTGAAGTGCTGGCGGTGTACAGTCATCCCTTTAGTCATCAAATAGTGTTGAATAAAGGCTCACGGGACGGTGTGATAGTGGGGCAGCCTTTGCTCGATGACTTAGGTGTGTTAGGTCAGGTGGTGAGTGTAGGCCCGACCAGCAGCCGCGCTTTGTTAATTGCCGACAATACTCACGCCATCTCGGCGCGGGTGGAACGCACCGGCCAGAGTGTAGTGGCTGAAGGTATTGGCCAGTCGGACTTGCTGCGGTTAATTCATTTACCGCACAGCACCGATATCACTGAAGGTGACAGATTATTAACCTCTGGCCTTGATGGCGTCTTTCCAGAGGGTTATCCGGTGGCCAAAGTGGTGCGGGTGCATCGTGATGCCCGTCAACCGTTTTTGCAAGTGATGGCCGAACCTTATGCCAAGCTGGATCGTATTCGTTATGCCTTGTTAGTCTGGCCACACCGCGGTATCAGCAGTGCTGATCCACAAATTGTTGAAGAGCTGAATCAAGCTGAACAAGGACAGGACTGATGCAAAACTCCTGGCGTTTTTTAATTATTCATCTGAGTTTGGTGCTGGCGTTATTGCTGAACGTGATGCCTCTGCCTTCGGCGGTGAAGTTATTCCGCCCGGACTGGCCTTTGCTGGTACTTTGTTATTGGGTGCTGGCTTTACCTCACCGCGCCAGTATCGGCACTGCTTTTGTGCTGGGTTTTCTGGTGGATGTGATGGTAGGCACTGTGCTTGGTGTCAACGCCTTTGGTTATTCGCTGATTTGTTTTATTGTGGCGTCTAACCATTTGAAAATCAGAAATTTTTCGGTTCTGCAACAAAGCCTGTTGTTAGGCTTGCTGCTGGCGCTGTACCATCTGGTGGTGTTCTGGTTCAGTCATTTCCTGACCGGTGTGTATTTCCGTGCCGCTTATTTGTGGCCTGTGGTGACCGGCATGATTGTCTGGCCTTATTTATTCTGGTTTTTACGCCGTACCAGGCGTCAATTTAAAATTCAATAATATGCTCAAAATAGCCCTTGCTTCTGCATCTCCCCGTCGCCGTGAACTGTTATCCCAGCTTGGGGTAGAGTTTGAGCTGGTGCGCGGTGATATCGACGAAACCCAATTGCCCGGTGAAGCCGCCACCGACTATGTGCTGCGACTGGCAAGGCAAAAGGCCGCTGCCGGCCTGGCTGCACAACAGGGCAGTCACAAACTGCCGGTGCTGGGTGCCGACACTATTGTAGTGGTGGACGGTGAAGTGCTGGGGAAGCCTGCCGATCAAACCGACTTTTTACGGATGATGTCGTTGTTGTCCAACCGGCAGCATCAGGTGTACACCGCGATAGCATTGGCGACAGAGCCGCAGATCTGGTCGGATACTGTCAAAACCGAGGTGTGGTTTTGTGAATTGTCCAGGCAGCAGATGCTGGACTACTGGCACAGCGGCGAGCCGGCCGACAAAGCCGGTGGTTATGGTATTCAGGGGCTGGCCGGGCGTTTTATTCCAAAAATTGCCGGCAGTTATTTTGCGGTGGTCGGGCTACCCTTATACGAAACCGCACAACTGCTGACCAAGCTGCAGGATAACTGATGAGTGCAGAACTGTTATTAAACGTCACGCCAAGCGAAACCCGGGTGGCGCTGATTGAAAACGGCGTGTTGCAGGAAGTGCATATTGAACGTCAGGCCAAGCATGGCTTGGTTGGCAATATTTATATCGGCAAAATCAGCCGGGTATTACCTGGCATGCAGGCCGCTTTTGTCGATATTGGTCTGGATAAAGCCGCTTTTTTACACGCATCCGACATAGTGCAGCGCGACGCCAGCGACATTGAAATGAAAGTCAGTGCCGTCAAAGACATCCGTTTATTGGTGCATGAAGGCCAATATTTACTGGTGCAGGTGGTGAAAGACCCACTTGGTACCAAAGGCGCGCGCCTGACCACTGACATTACCTTACCTTCCCGTTATCTGGTGTTTATGCCAGGCTCGCCTCATGTTGGGGTGTCACAACGCATTGAAAGTGAAGAAGAACGTCAGCGCTTAAAAGACATTGTCAGCAGCTGCCTTGATGATGACAACGGCGGTTTTATTGTGCGCACCGCTGCCGAAGGCGCCTGTGAAATTGAGCTGGTGCAGGATGCCCGTTTTTTAAAACAGCTGTGGAGCAAAATTCAGAAACGCAAACAAAAACACCGCAAAGAAGCCATGTTATATGAAGATTTAACTTTGGCTTTTCGTATTCTGCGGGACTTTGTTGGCAGCGACTTAGAGCGGGTGCGGGTTGATTCCAAACTAACGTATCAGGCCTTACACGCTTTTACCGAAGAATTTGTGCCAACCATGACACCCAAGCTGGAATATTATCCGGGGGAGCGGCCGGTATTTGATTTATTTGATGTGGAAAACGAAATTCAGCGGGCGCTGGATAGAAAAGTACCGCTCAAAAGTGGGGGTTACCTCATTATCGACCAAACCGAAGCCATGACCACCATCGACGTTAACACCGGCGCTTTTGTTGGGCATCGTAATCTCGAAGAAACCATTTTTAACACCAATATCGAAGCCACTCAGGCCATAGCGAGGCAGCTGCGGCTACGTAATTTAGGCGGCATTATCATTATCGACTTTATTGATATGCAAAGTGAAGAACACCAAAAACGGGTGTTACACAGCCTGGAAGTGGCGCTGGCGCGGGATAAAACCAAAACCAATATTCATGGTTTTTCTGCCTTGGGTTTGGTGGAAATGACACGCAAACGCACCCGCGAAAGTTTAGAGCATGTGCTTTGCACCGAATGCCCGGTCTGTGATGGCCGGGGCACCTTAAAAACAGTGGAAACTGTTTGTTTTGAAATTCTGCGTGAAATTGTCCGGGTGAACCGCGCTTATGCCGCTGACAAATTTACCGTGTACGCTTCGCCTGCCGTTAAAGATGCGCTGATCAATGACGAATATCACAGCATGGCGGAACTTGAGGTGTTTATTGGTAAACAAATCAGTGTGGTGATAGAGCCACAGTACACCCAGGAACAGTTTGATGTGGTGATGATGTAGTGCAAAAACTGCAGCGTTTTGCGTTTTTATGCCTGCACCATGGCTGGCCTTTGCTGGCGCTGGCGCTGGTATTATTGGCCACAGTAGTGACGCTGCTGCGTCTTGGCCTGCCTTACGCTGAAGGTTATAAAACCGATATTGAACAACTGATTGCCGATCGCTACGGTGCCAAAGTACAGATTGGCCAGCTCAGTGCAGGCTGGCAAAGCAGTGGCCCGGCTTTATTGCTGCAGCGGGTGGCAGTGCAGGATGGCAAGGGCCAGCCGCTGTTGCAGGTGGGTGAAACCCGGATCCGGCTGGATTTTTGGGGCAGCCTCAGCAGTTTGTCATTAAAAGCTGAACATTTTGAACTCAGTGGCCTGAAATACCAGCTCGACAGCCGGCAGTTATTACCACAAAAAAACGATAGCAGCAGCGACGAACCGCTACTGGGTGCCGTTGAACAACTGTTATTCCGACAGCTGAAAAACTTTACGCTGGTAGACAGCGAACTGCGGCTGAAAAGTGAATTTACTCCCGATATTGTGATTGCCATTTCGCGGCTGGCCTGGCGCAATGAAGGTCGCCGTCATCAAGGCTCAGGTGAGGTCGCCATCCATGGTGTCACCACCAATACCAGTTCTTTTGTACTTGATTTATATGGTGAAACTTTAGCAAAAAGCCGGGGGCAACTGTATTTGTCCAGCCGCGAGCTGGATGTGTTGCCCTGGTTTGAACAACTGCTGCCACAAAGTAAAAAACTTAGCCGCGCCGATATTAACTTTCAGGCATGGGGCGATATTGAAGCCGGCAGCCTGCAACAAATTCAAATTCAGCTGGCGCAGAACCGGCTGGTGTGGCGCCATGAAGGCAAAACTGAGCAGCTGAGTCTGGGACAAGGGCAGTTGTTGTGGCGGCCAACAGCCCAAGGCTGGTTGTTGTCGTCCTCTGCTTTAACGCTGCAAAGTGGCGAACAAAGCTGGCACGACTTACAGCTGCAGTTGTCGCACGAACAAGGGGTGTACAGTGGCGCGCTGCAGCAGTTTCAGCTGTCTGCCATGGTGCCACTGGCGCGTTTGTTGGCGGAAGATTTATCAGCTTTACAGTCCATTCTGGCTTTTGAAGCAGACGCAAGATTAACCCAGCTGGCACTCAGCCTTAGTGACAACGGCTGGTTTTTAGGTGGCGATTTTATTGATTTAACGTCAAAACCTGTGGACGACGTGCCGGGTTTAACCGGGATCAGTGGCCACTTTAGCGCCAGCAAAGATTATATCCGCCTTGATTTAACCGCCCAGGATGGTGAGCTGCGCTGGGGGGACGCTTTTAGTCGTGCCACCCCTTATCAGCAGCTCAGTGGGCAGCTGGAAGTGCTGCAGCAGGACGGGCAATGGCGGGTGCAAATTCCACGGCTGGCATTGCGTCACCCGGAATTGGAGCTGGATACCGAAATGGTGCTTGAGCTTGGTGATAAGGCCGGCATGACGCTGCTGGCCGAGCTGCGCTCTGTGCCTGTTGCCGACGCACAGCATTATTTTCCGGTGCGGCATATGCCGCAGTCTGTCATTGATTATCTGCGCCCGGCGCTTATCAGTGGCCATATTCCGCATGCCAGAGTGCTTTGGCAGGGCGCTTTTGCTGATTTTCCTTATCGTGGTGGTGAAGGCAAGTTTCAGGCGTTAGCGCTGGTTGACAACGCTGAGTTTTCTTTTGATGCCAACTGGCCCGACATTAAACAGATGCGCGCTGAGCTGCTGTTTGAAAACGCCTCGATGTTGATCCAGAGCCAGGCCGGTTTGTTGTTTGAGCTGGAGCTCAATGACGGTGTCACCGCCAGTATTCCGGATTTATTTCAAGCCGACACCTTGTTGATAGATATTCAAACCCAAACCAGAGCTGAAGGTGTGACAGCTTTGATGCTGGCATCCCCACTCAGTGGTTCAGTGGGTGCAACCCTGGATTATCTCGGTGTGGACGGTCTGGTGGATGCCAAAGTCAGGCTGGATATTGGTTTAAAAGAAGCCGGTGTGGTGGCCCGTGGCGACGTCGACTTTTTTGCCAATAATTTGCACATCAAAGCCCCTGCTGTGGCGGTCGAGCAGGTGGAAGGGCGGCTGAGTTTTATCAACGACCAAATCAGCAGTGAGCAGCTGAAACTGGTCAGTCAGGGCATCCCACTGCTTGCCAGTTTAAAAGGTGCGCAGCAGCAGGATGGTTATCAGCTGAATTTAACCGCCAAAGGTGAACATGAAACCGGCAAACTGCTGGCCTTGGTGGCAGAACCCTGGCAGGAACTGGGCACAGGCACGGCATTTTTTGACTGGCAGCTGGATATCAAGTTGCCGGATGAAGGCTTTTCTTATCAGTCGACTGTATTGGTGGATTTAGCTGCGGCTGAGCTGCGCTTACCCGATCCTTTTGGCAAAACACCAGCCGATGGTGCCACTGTGCTGATTGAAGCCAAAGGCAATCAGCAAGGCTCGGATATCACGTTAAAATACGGTGATGCTTTGCGTTTTCTGGCGCGGCTGGAGCAGGACAGCGGCCAGATCAGCGCGGCTTTATTAAGCCTGGGCCAGGCCAGTGCCCAGTTAAAACCGGGTTTTGAAATTGAACTGGATTTAAACAAAGCCGACTTTGTGCCCTGGCTGACGCTGATCCAGCAACAAATCAGTTCAGCCAGCGACGACAACAACATCATGCCGCCTTTGTCGCTGGTCAGTGGCAAAGTGGCCGAGCTGCATTTATTTGATGATGTGTTTTTACACAAAACCAATTTTAGTTTTGTGCCAAAGAGTGATCACTGGTTGCTGGATTTAACCGCCAGTGAAGCCAAAGGCAGCTTGCAGCTGTTTCATGATTTGGAAAACCAGGGCATTCAAGCCAACCTGGAACGGCTGGCGTTGGTGTTTGCTGAGCAGGAAGCCAAAGACTTAGCCGCAGCTGAGTTAAAGGCTGCCTTATTGTTAGATCCGGACAGCACGGAAAAGCCCGATTATGCCGCGCTGGAAGCTGCGGCTTTTGCCAAACTGACACCGATGAACTGGCTGGCTGAGTTACCGCCGCTTGAAGTTCGCTGTCAGCAATGCACCATTGGTCATTTCCGGCTGGGTGAATTAATGCTGAAAAGTGTCAGTGATGGCCAAAGCTGGACACTGCAGCGTTTTAACAGCAATTATCAGGGACATCGCTGGGACATCAGCGGTCAGTGGCAACGGGATCAGCACTTAGGCCAATCCAGTTTCAGCGGTAAGCTCAGCAGCCCATCTTTTGGTCAGTTGCTCAGTGAATACGATATCAGCAGCAGTTTAGCCGGCAGTAAAGCAGAGCTGAGCTTTCGCGATATGGCTTGGCAGGGCGCGCCATTTCAGTGGAACCGGCACAGTCTGAATGGTGGGCTGAGCTGGCAGTTTGGTGATGGTTCTTTGTCGGATGTCAGTGACGGCGGCGCACGGATATTTTCGTTGTTAAGTTTAGATTCGCTGGTACGTAAGCTCAGACTGGATTTTCGGGATGTGTTTGCTAAAGGGTTTTTCTTTAGCAAAATGAGTGGCAGCATGACGCTGACCGAAGGTGTGGCTTATACCAATAATACCGAAGTTATTGGTGCCGCCGGTGACATTGAAATGCGTGGTTTTGCCAATTTAAAAGCACGGCAGCTGGATTATCAGATGAGCTTTTCGCCCAAAGTCACCTCCAGTATTCCGGTGATTCTGGCCTGGATGGTCAATCCGGTCTCTGGTGTGGCGGCTTATGCGCTGGATGAAATGTTCCAGTCGGCTGAAGTGATTTCAAAAATTAATTTTACTGTGACCGGCGATTTGGATAACCCTGTGGTGACCGAAGTGAAAAGGGACAGTAAACAAATTACCCTGCCCAAAACCGCGCCTGAGCCACAACCTTTGTTGCCTGCTGATCCGGCTGCTCCCGTGCCGTTAAAACGCGAATTATTGCAGGATCTATCACCGGCAACACCCAGCGACAGTTTTCAAGAGTTTCCGCTGATGCCGGAAGCTAAGCCACAAGCAGAGCCGCAATCCAAGCCGGAAGCCAAGCCCGAAATAGAGCCGGCACAGACAAAGCCGGTTGAGGATGCTGCCGTTATTGAGTCGTCGGCAGGGCAGGGCAAAATCCCTTACCAATTTAAGCAGGAGCCAGGCTGATGAAGCTAAGCCCGCAGCAACAGAGAGACCGTAAAGCGGCTGCATCAGAGTGGCGGTTGGTGGCGCTGCAAATGTGCAGTCAGCCTGATGCAAAGCAAAACCTTCAGGCGATTCGGACCCAGCTGTTGGCACTTGCGCAAAAACCAGCAGGGCTGAAGCAGCTTGTGGTGCTGCCCGAAGGTGCTTTATGTTTTGACGGTGCGGCCGATGCTAACTTACAGTTGCAGGAGCCGTTAGGCCAGGGCCAGCTGCAACAGCAATTGGCGGCACTGGCGGCAGAGTTTGACACTTATCTGCTGGTGGGCACCTTGCCAACCACCACCAGCGATCCTCAGCGTTTTGCTGCCAGCAGCCTGTTGTTTACACCAGCTGGCAAGCTGATTGCCGATTATCAGAAAATTCATTTATTTGATGCTGCAGTGGCCGACAGCACAGGCCGTTATCTGGAATCGGCGAAAACTCAGGCCGGTAATAAAGTGACAGTGGCTGATTTAGGCGAGCTGAAGCTGGGTCTGGCCATTTGTTACGATATGCGTTTTCCCGGTTTGTTTCAGGCGCAGCGCAACGCAGGTATGAATGTGCTGGCGCTGCCTTCTGCCTTTACCACAGTGACGGGCGAGGCACATTGGCATACACTGCTCAGAGCACGCGCCATTGAAAACCAGTGTTTTGTGATAGCGCCGGCACAAACCGGCACTCATGCCAATGGCCGCCAGACTTATGGCCACAGTTTAATTATCGACCCCTGGGGTCTGGTGCTGGCCGATGCCGGCACTGCCGTGGGGGCAATCAGTGTTGATATTGATTTACAACAAGTTTTTAGTCTTCGTCAGCGTATGCCGCTGGCTGAGCATAACCGTTTTTTAAGTGAGCTTTTATGAATAATGCCGTCATTATGCAGACCGTTGAACAGAACCTGATTGAGGCCAGTGACTTAACTGCCGCCGATCTGAATCAGACTTTGGGTTATCTGTTTTCACATCAGCTGGATTATGCCGATTTATATTTTCAGTCCAGTGTGCACGAATCCTGGGTGCTGGAAGATGGTCTGGTCAAAGACGGCTCTTTTAATATTGAAAGAGGGGTTGGGGTTCGGGCCATCAGCGGCGAAAAAACCGGTTTTGCCTATGCCGACGATATTTCCGCTGCTGCATTAAAACAGGCGGCCAGTGCCGCCCGTGGTATTGCTGCTGTGGGTCAGCAAGGTCAGGTGCAGGCGTTTAAAAAATCCGGCAACAGCCAGATTTATCTGCCGGTAGAGCCGCTGCAAAGCCTTGGTAACACTGAAAAAGTAGCGCTTTTACATCAGATTGAAGCTTTTATCCGCAGCCTGGATGCCAAAGCAGAGCAGGTGATGGTGAGCCTGTCCGGTGTCTATGAAGAAGTGCTGGTGGCGGCCAGCGACGGCACTTATGCCTCTGATATCCGTCCGCTGGTGCGGCTGAATTGTTCGGTGTTATTAAACGACAACGGCCGGCGTGAGCGCGGTGGTGCCGGTGGTGGTGGCCGCACCGATTACAGTTATTTTTCTGAACTGGTGAACGGTGAACCCCGCTGGATGGGTTATGCCCGCGAAGCGGTGCGTCAGGCGCAGGTAAATTTATTGGCGGTGGACGCGCCGGCCGGCATGATGCCGGTGGTGCTGGGTTCAGGCTGGCCAGGTGTGTTATTACACGAAGCCGTAGGCCATGGTCTGGAAGGCGATTTTAACCGCAAAGGGGCTTCAACTTTTTCCGGCCGTATTGGCGAGCAAGTAGCGTCCAAACACTGCACCATAGTGGACGACGGCACTTTGGCCCATCGCCGTGGTTCAATGAATATTGATGATGAAGGCACAAAGAGTCAGCATAACGTTCTGATTGAAAAAGGTATTTTGAAAGGTTATATCCAGGATAAACACAACGCCATGCTGATGAATGTGGCGCCGACCGGCAATGGCCGGCGTGAGTCTTTTGCCCATTTGCCCATGCCACGGATGACCAATACCTATATGCTGGCCGGCGACTACGAGCCGGAAGAAATTATTGCATCGGTGAAAAAAGGCATTTATGCGCCCAACTTCGGTGGTGGCCAGGTAGATATCACCAGCGGCAAGTTTGTGTTTTCTGCCAGTGAAGCTTATTTAATTGAAAACGGCAAAATCACCACGCCAATTAAAGGCGCTACCCTGATTGGCAATGGCCCTGAAGCCATGCAGCAAGTGTCTATGGTGGGGAACGATCTGGCGCTGGACACTGGCGTTGGCGTTTGTGGCAAACAAGGCCAGAGTGTGCCTGTAGGTGTGGGCCAGCCAACCTTAAAACTGGATGGCATGACAGTGGGCGGCACCGCCTGATTTATCAGGCCATGCGCACAAAAAAGCCAGCAATAGCTTAACACCATTCACTTAAGAATGCTTTGAGCGAACGGGATAGCGGGTTTTACTAATACGAACGGTCCTTTCTTTGGGCCGTTTTCTTTTTTCAGGCAGGATGTATCGTTTCACTCGTTCCCGCATGACCTTGAGTTTGGTTGGAATAGAGCCCGGTGCTGCGATAGCACACCATAAAATTTCATCCTGAATATCTCGTAACGCCATCACAAAACTGATGCGAAGCGGCGATACTTTCGCTTCTGTTGCGATACGGC
>Ga0209207_1000070_pt1 | contig 90800 bp, 71 predicted proteins | sample SaghotsprinmetaG_FD_184140 | JGI IMG/M metagenome (GOLD analysis project Ga0209207, IMG submission 184140) | Hot spring microbial communities from South Africa to study Microbial Dark Matter (Phase II) - Sagole hot spring metaG (SPAdes) (version 3) | ecosystem: Environmental > Aquatic > Thermal... | reverse complement strand
GTGATGCCGGTGGCGCCAGCTGCTCTGGCTCTTTCAATCGCGACTTGCTCCAGTTCATCCGGGGCAATCACGACAATGGCAGAAAATTTCATCTTGGTTGGCTCCTCACCATACTGAATTTTTCAGCAGCGATGGCATAAAGCATCACGCTGATGATCGGAAAAATAGAAGCAAAAGCAATCAGCCCAAAACCATCGATCAGGACGTTGCGGCCGTCAATTGAACTGGCAAGACCAATGCCAAGGGCAGTCACCAACGGCACTGTCACCTCGGAAGTAGTGACGCCGCCTAAATCAAAGGCTAGGGCAATGATGTAGTCTGGAGCCATGACGGTCAGCAGCACCACCACGGCGTAACCCGCGATAATGTAATAGTGGATAGGTGTGCCGGCCATAATACGATAGACCCCAACCATAATCCCGACCGCAACACCCAGTGCGACCATCAAGCGAATTGTTTTCGCTCTGATTTTACCGGGTGCGGCTTGTTCAGCTTGCTCACCGATGGCTAATAATGCCGGCTCCGCCATAGTGGTGGCAAAACCAATCAGAAAACCAAAGGCTAAAATCCAGCCCGGTTGCTGCTGGTTAATCAGCTGCTCGGCCATTAAGGTGCCGATCGGGAACAAACCAAGTTTTAAGCCTATGACAAACGCATATAAACCGAATAACACCAACGCAAAGCCAACCGCCACCCGCAGTGGGTTGGCCAAAGCACGTTTAAGGACCAAATACTGAAAAAACAACACCACCAGAAGCATCGGCAGTACATCTTTAAACAGGCTCGCCAAATCAAACAGCATTTTGCTGATCCAGTGGCTGGTTGTTTTTGCAATGGACGTGTCAAGCACCGGTTGTGCTTCACTAAACTGATACACCCAGATGCCATAAAGTTGCACGGTGATCATCGGCACCATCACGGCCAACCCGACTAAACCAAAACCATCCCGCAACGGATTGCGCCCGGCAATTGAGCTGGCAAGACCAATCCCAAGTGCAGCGACTAAGGGCACGGTCACGATATTGGTGGTGACGCCGCCGGAGTCATAAGCCAGGCCGACAATTTCTGCAGGCGCAAAAAAAGTCACCAACAGCACCCCTAAATATCCGGCGATCATCAGCTTTTGAATGGGCCAACCTAACACCGTGCGCATAATGCCCAGCGCCACCACAGCACCGACTGAAACAGCGACTATCAGCCTTAAAGTCAGCCCATTCACCCGGCCTTGGCTAATCAGCTGCGCTTGATCCGCGACCGCGATTAAAGCGGGCTCTGCGATCACGGCGGCAAAGCCGATGCTAAAGCCGAACATCATCAAAATGGGGAGCGAGCCTTTGCGGGCAAACTGATTCGCAAGGTTTTTACCCACCGGGAAAATACTAAGTTCCAAACCTTGTAAAAACAGCGCGATACCAACGGCGACGATGGCTAAGCCTAGCATCAGTTCCAGCGGATCGTCCGGGAGTGATTGCAAGACCAGCAGCTGGAAAAACATGACTACCGCAACGATCGGCAGTAAGTTTTTCACCGCATGAAGCAGTTGGTGAAAAAATGCAGTAAGAATAATGCTGTTCCTTAATTCTCAGAAAATGAGTTTAAAAACATCCTGTGCGATCAGGTGTCCAGCATCACCGGCGTGACAAAACCCACCGGTTTAATCGCCAGTACCGAGCAATCTAATTGTTCCAGCATCGCCTCGGCGGTATTACCAATTAGTAAACCGGCAATGCCGGTTCTGGCGACGGTCCCCATCACGACCAAACCAGGTGCAATACTGTTGATCCGATCTGCCACGACTTGAGTCGGTTCCCCGCGTAATAATTCAAACTGCGGTTGAATAAAGTCATACATTTGTTGACCAAGCCAAGCCTGAGTCTGCTGTTTAAAACGACTCATCGCCTGTTGCTGGCTTTGATACACACTTTGATTAAATTCTGCTTCGGCTTGTTCCGGATTGTCGCACCACATCAACACCATGCCGGCAGGCTCCGGTTGCCAGGCGTGCAGCAGATGAAGTTCAGCGTTATTTGGGACCGCAAGGGCAGCTGCAAATTCAACAATTTGTTGATTGAGCGACCCATCAATTGGGTGCGCCGATGGGTGAATATCGACACTGGCGACAACGCGCTGATAGGTCGGGGCCACACCGGGTTTAAGTAACCACAAAGGACAAGGGCATTTGCGTAATAAATGCATATCGCTACTACCAAACAGCCGTTTAATCCAACTGACCGGTTCGGCAGTTTTAATCACCAAATCATGTTGATTTCTCAGCACCGAGCGGATGACTTCGATAAATTCAGTACCAATCACCACCTTGCAGCGGATCTCCACCGGATAATTTTGACGAGAGATCCAAGCCAGTAACTGGTTCAAATGATGCTGGCGATAATCCCGTTCGATATCCTGCTGCGCCCGGTCTTTATTGATCAGGTGAAATGCATTTAGCGGCGGCAAGACCAGCAAGACCGTGATACTGGCAGTATGTTGCTCCGCCACCATGATGGCTGCTTCCAAGGCCAGCGGTTGCTCCTGCAGTGCTCTGGCGACCAGCAAAATATTGTTGAATCTTTTCATTCCACTGTCCTTCTGAAGTCATCAAAGTCGCTCAACCAAGGTGAACGATGCTAAATCAATCCTATCAGGCAATTGCGGTGACTTTGATTAAATTATCAGCTTTTTCAAAGAAAGGAATTGATTTACGTCAAGCAGGCTTCAGGCTTGCTGCCTCCCCGGATCGATAGAGCAGACCCGGGTCGACAACAGGAGCGCGGGACTGGCATGCCAGCCCGCAAGGAGTATCGCAGTCAATGTGCGGCGGTGGACGACCGACGGCAGCAGCCCTGAATCTTCAGGGGAGCAGGGCATCAAGCCAAAGCCTTGACTCAGTGATGATGATGTTCGTCTGCTTTATGCTGATGTTTTTCATGATCATCATGCTGATCATGTGAATGATGATCATGTTCTTTGGCGGCAGCAGCGGTTGGTTTTAAGGGCTCAAACTTGGCGGTCTGAACACTTTGACCCGGCATGGTCACATTTACGACAACCTTCATATCGGCCACAGAGGCGTATACCGCTTCCCCAACCAGAGCATTATTGCCTTCAGGGCTGAGCTCTACCTTGGCCTTTTGTTTGCCGGCCACCAGCATGAGCGTGGCGGTCGCGCCTGCTGACGACACCGGGGTGTCGGCGTGGTCCATCACAAACACTTTGATCGGATTAGTTTTTGCCTCAGAGCTGTTTTTGACCACCACCAGTTCAAAGTGGTAGGCACCGGCCATCCGCAGTTGGCCACCATTGGGGCCGACGATGGTATCTAAGTACTCATCGGTATGCGCCTGTACAGCACCTGCGGCAACCATTGCCAGTAAGGTGGTCACTTTGGTCAACTTGGAAAGCGTGGTTTTGAACATAAAATCTCCTTAGAATTGCATAAATGGAATTGCGTCACTCATTTAAAAAATGGTTTTAATAAAGCTGCGTTTGATCGGCATCGCTTAGCAGCCGCTGCAGCGGCGCCTTGCCCCATAACCAGAACATCAGTGGGGTCAGCACCGTGTCCAGGATGGTGGAGCTGACCAGTCCGCCAAAAATCACCACCGCCACTGGGTGTAAAATCTCTTTGCCGGGGGCGTCGGCGGAAAACAACAAAGGTAACAGCGCAAAAGCCGCCACCAGTGCTGTCATCAGCACGGGGGTTAATCGCTCGAGCGAGCCCCGTATAATCATCGGTAGGCCAAAGACTTCACCCTCAAAACGGCATAAATTAATGTAATGGCTGATTTTTAGAATGCCATTACGGGTGGCAATGCCGGCGAGGGTAATAAAACCCACCAACGCCGCGACCGACAACGGCTGTTCGGCCCACCAGAGCGCGATCACCGAGCCAATCAGCGCCAGCGGGATATTCGCCATGATGATGAGCGTTAATCTCAGCGACTGGTATCTGCTGTACAACACCAGCAAAATCGCAATCAACGATCCCAAAGCCAATAAGGTAATCAGTTCTGCGGCTTCTTCCTGCGCCCGGAACTGTCCTTCCAGCGCGGTAAAATAACCCTCCGGCAACGGGGTTTGCGCCAGTACGGTGCGGATATCAGTAATGGCATGGCTTAAATCACGCCCCTCGACATTGGCGGACAACACAATACGCCGCCGACCATTTTCTCGGCTGATTTGGTTAGGGCCATCGGATTCTTGTATCTGCGCCAGCATCGATAAAGGCACAGCACCTTTGGGGGTTTGAATGAGCAGCTGCGACAATGCCGCCGGCTCGCGCGCATGGTCTGGCAAGCGCAGCAGTAAATCAAAACGCCGTTCATTGCTGATCAGCTGGCTCAGTTTTACGCCGTTAATCTGTTGTTGCAGGCTATGCAATAGCGCACCCGGAGCAATGCCGTACGCGGCAGCTTGTTGATAATCGACCTGAATTTTCAGCTGCGGGATCAACACCTGTTTTTCCAGGCTGACATCGGTAACACCGGTCACCTTGCCCAGCTGTTGTTGCAGGTTGTTGCCAAGTGCACGCAGGGTCGCAATATCATCCCCAAACACCTTAATAGCAATTTGCGCCCGCACCCCGGATAAAAGGTGATCCAGCCGGTGTGATATCGGTTGGCCAACACTGACACTGCCCGGCAGTACCGCAAGTACCTGACGGATTTCAGCCAGCACTTCTGCTCTTGGCCGTTGCAGCACCTGCAAGTCGACATCAATTTCGGTGTAATGTACGCCTTCTGCATGCTCATCCAGTTCCGCCCGGCCGGTGCGGCGGCCGACCTGAGTGACTTCTGGTACCTGCAATAACAGTTGCTCGGCCAAAGCCGCCACTTTATTGGATTCACTGAGCGCCGTGCCGGGTTGTAACAGTAAATTGATGGTGAGGGTACCTTCATTAAAAGGCGGCAGGAAACTTTTAGCAAAAAACGGCACCGACGCAGCCGCGAGGCTGACGGCCAACAGGGCCGCGGCCAGCAAGGAGCGGGCACGGCCAAAGGACCAGCGTAGCAGTTGTTCGTCGCGTTTTTTCAAAAAGCGCACCAGCGCGCTATCGCCATGTTGCTGCGCGGCTAATTTCGGCAGCAGGTAATAACAAAGTACCGGCGTGACGGTGATTGCCACCAGCATACTGGCCAGAATCGACGTGATATAAGCCACCCCAAGCGGGCTGAATAACCGCCCCTCGATGCCGGACAACGCAAAGAGTGGAACAAACACCAGCACCACAATCAGCGTCGCATAAACCACACCACTGCGCACTTCGCCGGAGGCTGCGGCAATCACTTCCAATACCGGCTTTGGCGTGGCTAAGGTGCTGTTTTCCTTGAGCCGACGCAGCACGTTTTCGACATCCACCACGGCGTCGTCGACCAGTTCACCCAAGGCAATCGCAAGCCCGCCTAAAGTCATGGTATTAATTGATAAACCAAAATACCGGAACACCAGCACTGCGGCCAATAAACTCAGGGGAATGGCCAGCAGGGAAATGGCCGTGGTGCGCACATTCAGTAAAAACATAAACAGAATGACGGTGACCATAATGGCGCCATCACGCAGGGCTTCTTCGACGTTATTGATTGAATTTTCAATAAAGTCGGCTTGTTTAAATAAAAACTGGGGTGCCTGCACGCCATCGGGCAAGCTTTTGCCAAGTTCAGCCACCGCCGCTTCAATCTGCCGGGTTAATTGCACACTGTCACCGCTAGGCTGCTTTTGCACTGACAAGATCACAGCCGCTTTGCCGTTATAACCAGCATCGCCTCTTTTGGTGGCGGCGACAATATTGACCTCGGCGACTTGCTGCAGTAGCACCGGCTGGCCGTTTTTCACTGCCACCACCAGCTGTTTGAGATCGTCAAGCGCTTTGGTGCGGCCAATATTGCGAATAAGCCACTCGCGCCCTTGGGCTTCGAGAAAACCGCCGCTGGAATTGACGCCAAAATCAGTCAACGCTTGCTCGATGTCATTGAGGCTGATTTCAAGCGCCGCCAATTGCGAAGCAATAGGTTCGACCCGGTATTGCCGTACTTCACCGCCAATCGGGATCACCTGCGCCACGCCTGGAATACTCAACAAACGCGGGCGAACGACCCATTCGGCAAATTCACGCACCGCCATCGGGCTGACTTTGGCTGGATCGGCCGGAATGGCCAGCAGCAAAATTTCGCCCATAATCGACGATACCGGCCCCAGTTGTGGCATCACGCCATCCGGTAACTGCGCCTGCGCCAGACTAAGCCGCTCGGCCACCATTTGTCGGTTGCGGTAAATATCCGAACCCCAGTCAAACTCGATGTAAAGCACCGATAAACCCACACCGGACACCGAGCGCACCCGGCTGACCCCGGGAATACCATTCATGCTGGTTTCCAGCGGAAACGTCACCAGCTGCTCGACTTCTTCCGGCGCCATCCCACCGGCTTCGGTCATTAAGGTCACCGTCGGTTTATTTAAATCAGGAAAGACATCAACCGGCAGCTGCTTTAACGTCATGCTGCCAAACACCAGCAGCAACAGAGCACTGCCAAGCACAAAGAGTCGCTGTTTTAAACTAAAACGGATCAGCGCATCAAACATGCTTACCTCACCTGTGCCAGCAATGAAGCGGCCTGAACGACCACCCGATCGCCATCATGCAGACCACCGACAATCACCACTTCGTTGGCGTTCAGGGGCAAGGGGCTGACTTTTTGCGCAATAAAGCGCTCGGCGGATTGATGCACCCACACCGCGGTTTCACCGCTATCGAGTTTTTGCAAGGCCGTTCTGGGCACGGCCCAGCCGGTCAGTGCCTCGCCAGTGGTCAGCACCACCGTTAAAGGCTGACCGACGCTCAGGGGCGGGGGCATCTTTGCTGAGGCGGTGGCAGCAGTGTTGGCTGAAGTGCCAGATAAGGAACTCCCGGCTGAGCGCTGTGGTTTAAACCACAAAGGCCGGGCCTGTTGTTGTAGCTGTAACCCTTGTCCCTGAAACTCAACGGGGAAGCCCAGGCTCGCTTTATCACCCGACAACAGCATGGCACTGGCAGTGAGGGGGGCTGACAGGGAAAGTCCGGTATCGTATAACCTGGCGGCAATTAACAGCGCGTCCGGATCGACAATCTGAAATAACGCCTCTTTACTTTCCACCACCTGGCCGCGCAGTTTAAATACCTGACTCATCACCCCTGACACCGGTGCCACCACCGGCACCAGTTGTCCGGTTCCCTTCGCGGCATAAGCACGGCGTTTTTGCAGACCCGCCAAATCAATCTTCAGCGCGTCCAGTTCATTGGCGGGCATCAAGCTACTAAGCTTTTCAAAACGCCGGATGCGGTCTTGTGTCAGCGCAATTTGCGCATCCAGTTCGGCCAATAACGCCTGTTGGTTACTGCGATCCAGGTTGCTATCGAGCGGCGCTATCGTGGCCAGCACCTGGCCTTGGCGCACCTGCTGACCTAAGGTTGGCCAACCCTGTGGCCCGGCTTGCAGTTGTCCAAGCTGGCTGGCTTCAATCAATCCACCATAAGCCGGATCCAGAATCACTTCCGCTTGCAACTCAAGGCTGCGTTGATGCTGCGCCTGCTGTACTTTGCGGGTACGAAGTTGCCACTGATGCTGCGCTTCTTTGGGAATAAACAAACTGCCATCGGTTAAACGGCTGGGTTTATTGCCGATTTGCTGCATGGGTGGAGCCTCGTCATGCGTGTGATCTTCGTCGCCATGTGCCAATAGTTGTGCGGAAAAAGCAGTCGCGGATAGACTGAGGAGTAGCCATTTCAAAGGAGCGATCATACTGCACCCCCTGCACGGCGGGTGAATGCCAGACGCCAAATCAGCAGCGCTAAAAGCAATAACCCCGCGGCAAACCACAGCTGACTGCGGTATTCTGTCCAGCTGTGCTGGTGTGGCAATTCATAGCTAACCGGCGTTAAATCGAGTTCGGTGCTGAGTAGATCAAGCGCATCACCGGCTTCAATGGTGAGCGTTACCGGATGACGGGTCGCTTGAAGGGCGGGCAGCTTCAGCTGATAAAAGCCCGGTCGCAGCATAGTGGCTTTGCCGCTAAACCCGGGGATATCCAGTTCAATGATGGCATCAGCCACCGGGCTATTGTCGGCGTAATGATCCAGATAAATACTCAATGGTTGCTCTGTAGCGTCAGCAGGAAGCGCGACCAGCACCAGTTCAAATAAATCTGAACTGGCATATGCACGATGATTTGATGGCATAGTCGCGACGTTTTTCACCGCCTTGTCATGGCCGTCAGCGCTATGGTCCTCGTCGCCGTGCGCCCACAGCTGCAGTGGTAGACAAAACAACACAAGCCAGAAAAATTTCATGCGGACCCCATCACAAACATCATCAATAAGCGCAGTGTGACAGCGCAGAGGCAACAGCAACCTGACCGGCAGATTACAATGTTGTCATTTAAGCCACCGCAAGCCGCATCATGCTTTGCCGTCATCGCGGATTGGGCTAAGCTGAACGCCGCTGTCGCGTGGGCAAGTATTTGGAAACTCAGATGCGTTTATTGATCGTGGAAGATGAAATAAAAACCGGTGACTACCTGAAACAGGGCTTTACCGAAGCCGGTTTTAACCCCACCTTGTGCCGGAATGGTCTGGATGGTCATCATTTGGCGATGACTGAGGATTTTGAGCTGATTATCCTGGATTTAATGCTGCCAGATGTCGATGGACTGCGCATTTTAACGGCGCTGCGTCAGGCCCGCCGGCATACCCCGGTGTTGCTATTAAGCGCGCTCGACAGTGTCGATGATCGGGTACGCGGCCTGGAACTGGGCGCAGACGATTATCTGGTGAAACCCTTTGCCTTTAATGAATTGCTGGCCAGAGTTCGTACTTTGCTCAGGCGTGGTCAGCTGCAACCGCAGGCGGACCGGCTGCAGGTGGCGGATTTAATCCTGGAATTTAGTAAGCTCAAAGCCAGCCGCAACGGCAAAAAACTGAACCTAACACAAAAAGAGTTTGCGTTACTGGAGCTTTTAATGCGCCGCGAAGGTGAAGTTTTACCGCGCTCGCTGATTGCCAGCCAGGTGTGGGATATGAATTTTGACTCCGACACCAATGTCATCGATGTCGCGATCCGCCGGTTGCGCAGCAAAGTCGACGACGACTTTGCGTTAAAACTAATCCATACCGTGCGCGGTATGGGCTACAAAATTGAGGCACCACAGCAGCATGAAGTTTAAGCAAGGACCTTTATCGCTTGCCAATCGGGTGATGTTGTTTGTGGCTGCTGCCGTGTTGTTGTGCGCGATGTTGCTGGCCTCGATGTTGCAAAATTCAATTGAACAACACTTTGCCGAACAAGACGCCGGTGAGTTGCAGGCGGTCGCCCATTCGGTACTGCATGCGCTACAAGATGACAAGCTATCCCCCCAAAGTTATCAGGCACATTTACATCAAGTGTTAACCGGACATCACCAGAGCTATTACCTGGTGCTCGATAGCAGCGCCCAACCCAAGTTCAGTGCCGATGGGGCTGATTTAACGCCATTGTTGCAACTTACTCGTCCGGTGCCACAAATCCTTCCCAGCGATTTAGTCAGCTATCAGCAGGATAACCGGCATTTTCGTGGCGCAATTTTGCAAGGTGCTGATGGCGTGACAATCGCGGTGGCGATGGAAATGGAGTTTCATCTGCATTATTTACACTTATTACGCTGGACGTTATGGCTCACTATTGCCGCAGCCGTGGTGGTGATTTTGTTGGCTGCCTGGCTTGGTGTGCGTCAGGGGTTACAACCTTTAGCTAAACTGAGCAGTGAGATCCGGCATATCAGCGCTGAAAATTTACACCTGCGCTTAGAACCCACCACGGTGCCGCAGGAGCTTCGGGAATTAGTGGCAAGCTTTAATCAGATGATCCACAACCTGCAACAGGGTTTTACCCGGTTGTCGGAATTTTCAGCTGATATCGCACACGAGCTTCGCACCCCGCTGAGCAACCTGATTACGCAAACCCAGGTCACGCTCAGTAAAGAGCGTAGTTTGGAAGAATATCGAGAACTGCTGTATTCCAATCTGGAGGAGCAGGAACGTTTGGCCAAAATGGTCAGTGATATGTTGTGGCTTGCCAAAACCGATCATGGCCTGTTCAAGCTGCAACCCGAGCCAATCGCCTTAAAACCACTGCTGTGTCAGCTGTTAGAATTCTTTGAATTATTGGCTGATGAAAAACAGGTGGCCTTGTCTGTGACGGGGCCAGAGGTGCAACTTTTAGCCGAAAAGGTCATGTTGCAGCGGGCTGTGTCAAATTTATTGAGCAATGCCATCCGCCATGCCACACCAGGCAGCACGGTCATCGTGGCGGTCGAGATACAGCAACAACAGGTCAGCATCCTGGTTAAAAACCAGGGCGACACCATCCCGGCGGCACATTTGCCCTTTTTATTTGATCGTTTTTACCGGGTCGATCCATCCCGGCAGCGCCACAGTGATGGTGTTGGCCTGGGGCTTTCGATGGTGAAAACCATCGTCGAGTTGCACGGCGGTCAGGTCGAAGTCAGCTCCGAGGCCGGGGTCACCTGTTTTAAACTGCTTTGGCCAGTGACCACGCTAAGTTGATGACACTCAGAACAGCAGGCTACCGGCAATCGCTCCGATCAATACCACCTGCCAGGGACTCATTTTCCAAACCTGCAGCGCGAACAAAGCGCAGGTGGCGGCGGCAAAATCCAGCCGCGAGTGAATGGTGCTGGTCCAGATCGGGTCATATAACGCAGCCAGTAAAATAGCCACCACGCCAGCGCCGACGCCAGCCATGGCGGTTTGCATCTTTGGCTTCATGCGCAACTGATGCCAGAAAGGCAACACGGCGGCTAACACTAAAAAGGCTGGTAGGAAAATGGCCAGCAGTGCCAATGTGGCGCCCGCAATGCCGGTTGGGCCCTGTTGCATCGAAGCTCCCAAAAATGCGGCAAAGGTAAAGAGTGGCCCCGGAACGGCCTGTGCCGCCGCATAACCCGCCATAAAAGTGTCGGCTGCCACGGCGCCAGTCGGCACAACTTCCGCTTGCAGTAGGGGCAACACCACATGCCCGCCACCAAACACCAGGGCGCCGGATCGGAAAAAGGCATCCAACAATGTCAGTGTTGGATGGTCATCAAAGGACGCCCACAGCGGTAACATGATCAGTAACAAGGCAAAAAACACACCCCAACAGGCTCCGGCTCGTTTGGAAATTCTCAGCGGCAACTGCGGTGCTGCCAAAGGCGTGGGTTTGGGACTCAACCACAGCCAACCGGCTACGCCGGTGACGAATATGACCGCGACCTGCGACCAGACTGAACTCCAACTGGCCAGCAGCAACAGCCCCGCCAGCATCAGACTGATTTTTTGTGGCGTGTCACACAACGTTTTTGCCATGCCCCAGACCGCCTGAACAACAATGGCCACCGCCACAATTTTCAGACCCTGGATCAATCCCGTTGGGATGACGTCAGCACCGTGGTGGACGCCGTAAGCGCAGCCGATGAGTAACAAGGCCGAGGGCAGGGTAAAGCCAAGCCAGGCTGCAAATGCGCCAGCATACTGCGCCTTCAGCATGCCGAGCGCCATACCAACCTGACTGCTGGCCGGGCCTGGCAAAAACTGGCAGAGGGCCACCAGATCGGCATAATCCTGTTCCGACAACCAGTGGCGGCGTGTCACAAATTCATCCCGGAAAAAACCGATATGGGCAATGGGGCCACCAAATGAGGTGCAGCCCAGTTTTAAAAAGACCAGGAAGATCTGCCAAAGGGTTATTTTTTTGTTCATGTTGACGATCCATGTTATGGCGATCTGCACAAAGCACTTGATTGCACTGCAAGTTGCTCTATTGTATGGGAAAGCAAATTAAACACCAATCAGTGATGACTCACCAACAAAACCGCATTTTCCGTTCTGGCTAAACTAAACAACAGACGTTGATTCTTGCAACTGGTTAGTACACTCGTTATGTGACAGCGGATTCATTGAAATTTCCTTAAATTGAAACTGCTAAGTCAAGTCGCCGTCATCTGCTCCCTGCATCATGCTTTCGCCATAAAATCTATATGGCTAAGGAGCATGTATGAAAACGTTAATACCAGTGATCGTATCATTAATTGCAGTCTGTTCTGTTGAGGTTCAGTCGGTTGAATACAGATTTGTTGCGGCCGATCAATCGGTTGAAACCAAAATCTGCATGGCAGTGACAACCAACGATGTGCAACAACTTAAAAAAGTTTTACGTCGCAACGGTGAACGCTTAGGGGTTGTTCGTGATTCGATCAAATGTAACTCACAACCTATTACTGAGTTTTCTGAGGAATACGGTTTCATACAAGTTGCACGTTTTTTGGGCGTAGATAAGCAACCGGAAGTTATAGCACTCATCGAAAAGTAAAGGTCGTCGAGAAGTTCTGTTGCGAAGCGAAAGCACCACCGCTGACAAGGGCTGTGGTGCTTTCGAGATTGTTTTAATTCACGGTGGCGATTTCAGACAGGATACATCTGACGATGCCGGGCTACGACTTGATAGGTCTCGCTGAGAATGTTATCAATAAATATCCATTCACAGGTAATGCGATCGCGGGTCACAAATAACTGCATAAAGCCCCGTTGATGCAGATTGCACCACTGCAAATCCTTAATCAGCAGACTAAAAGCATTTGCCAATGCCTCAGTTTGCGCCGGTGGAACCTGTAAATAATATTCCATGCCTGGAGAGCTGACACTAGGTGTGGCAAATTCCACCCCAACTTGCTGGTCATGTTGGTCAACTAACAGACTGTACCAGGCGTTGTGTGTGTCGCCAGCGATCACCACCAATGGTTTGTTAAGTTGTTTAGCTATAGCATATAGCTGCTCCCGCTCTCTTGGATAACCATCCCAGGCGTCAAGATTGTAGGGCATCAACTGATTCACCCGGGCAAAATCAGTCGGGTCGACTGGCTTGCCGGCTTTTTGCGCTTCGAGCACTCTGGTTTTCACTTCAACCAACGCTTTTAATTTTTCTGGCAGTTTGCTGTAGTCCTGCACATTTAACAGTTCCGCCGGAAGATGCATTTTCGACATCAATATTTGTTGCCCTAGCAGCTGCCAGTGGCAAGTTGACTGCTTCAGTTTTTCACGAAGCCAGCCCAATTGTTCCTGACCGAGTAACGAGCGTTCAGCACGGATGTCCGTTGCAAATCGTTCCGCTGCAAATTTTCCTGTGTTGGTATCCAGATAGTTTTTGTAATCGAGCTGCTCATCACGCGCGATGACCCTGGTGTCTAATAAGTGCAGACTGAGTAAATTACCAAAATCGAAGCTGCGATAAATCTGTGCACTTGCTTCGCCCTGAGGTGGTCTGATCGGCAGCCATTCATAATAAGCGCGCACAGCAGCCATCCGTCTTACCAGAAAATCACCCTCAGTTTCCGCCTGATGATTTTCTGCACCACTATGCCAGGTATCATTGGTAATTTCGTGATCATCCCAAACCAAATACCATGGCACAGCTGCATGCAATTGTTGCAGTCCGGCATCGGTGCGATAGAGCGCGTAGCGTTTTCGATAATCATCCAGGCTGAGTATTTCGGAGGTGTTACCCTCGGCAAAGGTTCGATCGATTTCAGTCGATTTCTCAGTTGCATAACCATCAGCTGCATATTCATAAATGTAATCACCAAGATGGATCACTGCATCCAAGTCCTCCTGTAATGCGGCTTCCCGATAAGCATTAAAATAGCCTGCCGGATAATTAGAACAGGAAAATACCGCTAACTTTAAATTGGACAATTGTGACGAAGCGAGCGTTTTCGTTTTGCCAACGGTACTTTTTGTGTCAGCCCCGATGAAACGATAGAAATAGTTCGAACCTGCCGGGAGCTCCTGTACGTCGACTTTGACAGTAAAGTCCCGTTCTGCCGAGGTGGAGACCTGACCAGATCTGACGACTTGTTTAAACTGCGTATCGAGAGCAAGTTGCCATCCCAAGTGCGCCGAATTGACGTCAGTTTGCAGCGGCTGAGCGCGAGTCCATAAAATGATACTGCTTTGTGTTGCGTCACCACTGGCCACGCCATGGCTGAATAGTACCCGACTGAAATTGTGCACATCGGATACCGCCGAACAGCCAGTTAACATTGAGGAAACACTCGAAACAGCCAAAGCCGCAGCGGTTAATTTCAGGAAGTTCCGGCGAGAAAAGTTATTCATAAATCAACCTCTTATTTGACTCATATCAGAGTAAGAGGAGATTGTTTCAGCAAGGTTAAAAGTTTATGGATTTAGTTTGTTTGCCATCGATATTTTAATGTCTGCAACAAATGAAATTTTATAAATGAGTTTGTCTTGAACAAGTCATTTATAAAATCATAAGCAGTTGCAGCGTATTCGAGACCTAGTCGTTTATTAAGACAACCTGCCCAGATTAGCCATAGATGTTTTTAAGTGCTGACAAATGCTTGATTTCAATTGCGCCCGCCGGACAGTCTTCTGCGTAATGGTTAAGGAAATAGGTCCGTACGCCCGCGGCAAGACCTGCCTGCACTCCTGGGAGGCTATCCTCGACGATGGCACATTGGCAAGGCTTTAAGCCCAAACGCTGGATAGCATCAAGATAGAGTCCGGGATCGGGTTTGAACAAACCACAATCATAAGCACTAAACAATCTTGAGTTGTCAGCGCCGCTTTTATCCGAGCTATCGCCAGAATCAAAGAAGGGCAGTAACTGGCATAGCCCCAAGGTGTGGCGCATTTTCTGTGGCGGGCCATTACTGACCACGGCGAGCTGGAAGTGATTGCGCTGCAAATGCTGTAGCAAATCGGCGGCGCCATCAATGGGCTTAAGCGCGGCGTTAAATAAAACGTTTAAGCGGGTTCGATAATCCAATTCATAGTTCACAGGTCTTTGGATGTGATGGGCAAAACACAGCCGATTGAAAATATCGCTTAGTTTACCGCCCCGATAGTGCAGGATCAGTTCATCAAGCGACAACTCCACACCATAGTTGGCAAACTGTTGCTGGAGCGCCAAATTACACAAAGCTTCACTATCAACAAGGGTTCCATCGTTGTCAAAGAGCACAGCACAAATGTTGGTTGCTAATTCAGGCATTGAACCTTGTGTCATGGATGCTCTGCCATTTGAAGTTCAAGCAGCCCACCTGCCATAATTTCGCTGTGCAACAGATAAACCCTGGAAAGTGCTTTGCCATTTAGTTTTATCTGACGAACATAAGGTCTGGTCGGGCCATTATTGATGGTCTTGATGCAGAAACTTTGCTGCTCAGCAACTTGAAGACAGGCCTGGTCGAAAATCGGACTGCCGATCTGATACACAGGATCCGCTTCTAACCCCCCGCTGAGTTGAAACAATCCAAGTTTAAGCAGCACTGCGAGGCTCCCCATCAGCCCCTGATCTTCGTCACCATTATAGCCACGCTCGGGGGTCAGATGGCTATAAACGGTATCGGTGATGCGGCGCGACCAATATTGGCTTTTCTCAGGCGCACCGGCTGCGGCAAATAGAAAAGCCGTTTGGATACTTGGCTGATTACCATAGTTAATCGGCGTGCGTCGATACTCCGGGTGCGTTTCTTGGGCGTGGGCAGTACCGGCGGTAAATCCCTGGTTGGCCGCTTGTTGAAAGGCTTGATCCAATCGTTTCACCAACACCGGTTTGCCGCCCATGGCCTGGGCTAGTCCGGCAATATCATGCGGGACAAACCAAGTGGCTTGTGCGGCGTTGGATTCGATAAATCCGGCTTCGTATTCCAACGGATCAAAAGGGGTACGCCAGTTGCCGTTAACCTCTTTGGGCCGGATAAAACCGGTGGTGGGGTCAAACAGATGACGCCAGTTTTGGCTACGCTTTAGGTAATTTGCCGCTATTTCAGATTGGCCGGTTTTGTAGGCAAGCTGTGCCAGTGCAAAATCCTGATACGCATATTCGAGCGTCTGACCAGCGCCCCGTCGGTGGCTGCCATAATTACTTTCGGTTTCGGGTAACGGGTAGGGCACGTAACCGCGCTCCAGATAAAAACGAATGCCGCCGCCTGTAGCGCTATAGTGTTCGTAGCCGGCTCTGGCCATCAGCCCGGACGCTTGATGGTTTTTTTCTAACATCGGCAATAACTCACTGGGAGGCGTTTTTAATAGCCCTTTTTGTGCCAATGACACTAAGAACGGCGTCATTGGCACGCCCGGCATGACTAAAGTATCTTGTCCGCCGGAAGGGCCACGCGGGATTAACCCAAAATCCCGGCCATACTGGATCAGACTCTCGCCAAGTGCGGTCGCTACTTCTGGATAAGCCAGCGGCCACAAAGTCGCAATCGTCCATTGCGCGCCCCAAAATGAATCTGAGTTATGCATAGCAAAAGACGGTTGACCCGGGCTATCTAGCGGCAACTGCCTGACAACCGGGTTTGGGCCCGATAGGTCCATATATTGGCCGTTGACATCGGAGACCTGTCGTCGCCCCTGCAACGCGTGCCATAAATCGGTATAAAATCGGCGCTGTTGCATCAGACTGCCGCCACGGATGCTGATCCGCTGCAGCATTTGGTTCCATTCGGAATAAGCTTCAGCACGGATGGTAGCAAAATCCCAGCCAGGAAGTTCGCTTTGCAGATTGAGCCGCGCATTATCTGCAGATACATAAGAAAAACCTGCTTTGACAAATACCCTGTTATCGCCACTTTCGAAGCGAACCCGCAGACCCGCCTGATCACCGCTGATACCGTTGATGTTGGCAAACTGCATATCCCCCCGCCAACCATCGATCTGCTTCATCGGGGTCGAGAAAGATAGATGAAAAAATACCTTCACCGGTTTCACCCGACGTTCTGTGCCCTGATTGGTAATAAAGCCAGCCAGTTGATAGGGGTCAATCTGCCAAACCTCAGCATGACCAAGGGTTGAAGGGCCCTGAATACCTCCGAGTTGCAAAAGTAATTGCTGAGGCTGGCCAGCCTGATACTGGTAACTGGAAAATCCAACACGGGCGGTGGCGGTTAACTCCACATGAATCCCATAGCGGCTGAGTTGTAGTTGATGATAGCCGGGCTGAACTTGCTCACTGTCGTGAGAAAAAGCTGACGCATAATTAGCCTGTTGTTCGGATAACGGACGCAGATCTGAGATGGGCATCAGCGACAAACCTGCCAGTTGCCATTCATGAATATGATTAAAGCCTTTCACGGTCGTTTCGTTATAGCGATAGCCGCTGCCCCATTCTCCCTCTAATGCCGTATCGGGAAACAGGCTGACCATGCCAAAAGGCCGTGCCGCTGAAGAGAAGTAAAACCAGCGGCTATTGGCCGTGTCTAAAAACGGATAAACCAAAGCGGCAGGCTCGATAGCGGATTGCATCGCATCGGTATGCACAGCCGATACCGCGGGGGAAAGTGACAACCACAAGACCAACATCGGGCCAACGAAGCGGCGTACCAAGCGAAACACGTGTACAGACATCAACCAGCTCCTCAAATAAGCGAGTACTGGTTATATCAATTGGCCTGTCCAATTGCAAGCAGGTCAGTCCGGACTGGGTTGTATCGATCAGCGTTATTGCCTACAAAAGGCTTAGTCGCCAATCAGCAGCACATAGGCTTCGGTCACCTGCGCAATATGCGATTGCATTGCCGCTTTCGCACCCTCAGCATCCCGGCGACTTAAACAAAGGTATATTTTTTCATGGGCTTCAATATTGGGGCCTGCCACCTGACGCCGGATCTTCTCTGCGAATAACTGGCTAAGTTCAGAACTTTCACGCAGCGCCCACAGCCATTCAATCATTGACTGCAAAGCACTGTTGCGGGTTGCGCTTGCAATCAGTTGATGAAACTTGCCGTCAAAAACTTCCGCTTCCGCGGATCTTTGTTGCTGAACAAGGCTGATCATTTGGCTTAAATATGCCTTAAGTTTCAGTAACTCTTCATTACTGATCCGCTCTGCAGCAAGGGCTGCAGCATCACCCTCCAACAATAAGCGGGCTTCCATGATTTCAAGCGGACCTGGCGCATTTTCGGCCAGTAACGAACTTTTCAAACTGGCTTCCTGTAACACATAGACGCCAGATCCAGGTTTGATATCGACTAGACCTGAGACTTCTAATGCAATCAAGGCTTCACGGACCGTCTGTCGACTCACATCATAATGCTGCGCTAACTCACGCTCTGCTGGCAGACGTATTCCCGGTTTCAACTCCCCGGCGTTGATTTGTTGTGCCAGTTTATCCGCGATTTGCAGATAAAGTCTGGAGTTGGACGCTGGTGCATTCCGGCTGCTGGCTGCAGAAAGGAGGGTGTTATCGTTCATGTATATCCGTATATGTGGTTTGACCAAAAATTAATTGTTGCAAATTGGCCTGTCCAGATGTAAGTTAATTTCAACAGGCTTGACCAATTTAGCTTGCTGAAGGCGCAGGTGCAACTGATTGGTAGTAATCAGCGTTGCGGTCAGACCAGATCAAGAGAAGCTGTCTTTGGGTTGGATGCGGATGACGCTGAAGACTGTAGACCGAAAATAGCTGCGCCCAGGCTGCATGTACCGACACGGAATTTTAGAGGAACCAGATGAAAATCATTGATGCAAAAGTCATTATTACCTGTCCAGACCGTAACTTTGTCACGGTAAAAATTACCACGGATCAGGGGCTGTATGGCATTGGTGATGCGACTTTAAATGGCCGCGAGCTGGCAGTCGCCAGTTATCTGCAAGATCATCTGATCCCTTGTCTGATTGGGCGGGATGCCAGCCGCATTGAGGATATCTGGCAATTTTTCTACCGTGGAGCTTACTGGCGCCGTGGTCCGGTCGGGATGACTGCGATTGCTGCGATTGATGTGGCGTTGTGGGATATTAAAGCAAAAGCTGCCAATATGCCGCTTTATCAGTTACTGGGTGGACGCAGCCGTGACGGCATTATGGTGTATGGCCATGCGAATGGCAGCACTATCGCCGAAACCGTGGCTGAAGTAGGTCGCTATATTGAGATGGGCTACAAAGCCATCCGCGCTCAAACCGGTGTACCAGGGCTTGCCAGCACTTATGGCGTATCGAAAGATAAAATGTATTACGAGCCAGCCGACAACGATTTGCCGACCGAAAACGTCTGGTCGACCAGCAAGTATCTCAATAGTGTGCCAGAACTGTTTAAAGTACTGCGTGAAACTTATGGTTATGATCATCATCTTCTTCACGATACTCATCATCGTTTAACGCCGATTGAAGCGGCGCAGCTGGGTAAATCTCTGGAACCCTACAAATTATTCTGGTTGGAAGATGCCGTTCCCGCTGAACTACAGGAGGGCTTCCGTTTATTCCGGCATCACACCACCACGCCGATTGCGGTGGGGGAAGTGTTTGCCTCGATTCACGATTGCCAGCAGCTCATCAGCGAGCAGTTGATTGACTATATCCGGACGACGATCGTGCATGGTGGCGGTATTACTCATTTGCGACGGATCGCCCATTTGGCTGAGCTTTACCATGTTCGGACCGGTTTTCATGGCGCCACCGATTTAAGCCCCGTCACTATGGGCGCGGCATTGCATTTTGATACCTGGGTGCCGAATTTCGGTATTCAGGAATATATGCGCCATACCGATGCCACGGATGAGGTGTTCCCGCATGACTATCAGTTCTCAAACGGCTATCTCTATGCCGGTGAAAAACCGGGACATGGCGTCGACATCGATGAAAAACTTGCGGCGAAATATCCGTATAAACGTGCTTATTTGCCGGTCAACCGACTGGAAGATGGCACGATGTACAACTGGTAATGGCTGATTCGGCGACTGGCGGTCTGTCTGCGCCGCATCCGGCTATTAGCCAGCAATAGTAACAGGCGAAGAGGAAGAAAGTGCTGATGCAAGCTCTGCCTACTGAATTTTACCACGCCGGATTCATCCGGCAGCATTGCCGCGATATCCTCGGGTTTTATGACCCGCGGGTATTAGATCCGGCCGGTGGTTATTTCCAGAATTATTATGACGACGGCAGCAAGTTCGCCCCCGGTTTTCGTCAGTTAGTCAGCAGCACCCGCATTATCGTCAACTACGCCAGAGCCAGTCGTGAACTGGCAACCAGCCCTGAGCAAGCCGAAACATACCGCGCTTATGCGCTGCACGGTCTGCAGTTTGTTGAAGCCTATCATTTTCAGCCCGACAGCAAGACCTACGCCTGGACTTTGCAAGATCGGCAGGTGCAATCCAATACGCAGCAAGCTTATGGCTATGCCTTTGTGTTGCTCGCTTACGCGCATGTACAGCTGGCTGGTGTGGCAAAGGTGTTGCCGCAGATCGAGCAGATTTGGCAATTGCTGGAACAGAGGTTCTGGCAGCCAGAATTTGGTCTTTATGCCGATGAGCTTAGCCTTGACGGCGTGTTGAGCAGCTATCGCGGACAGAATGCCAACATGCATCTGTGCGAAGCGATGCTGGCGGCTTATCAGGCGACACAGCAGCCACGGTTTTTACTGCGGGCGCAAACACTGGCTGACCATATCACCGTCCGCCAGGCGGCATTGAGTGATGGGCAAGTTTGGGAACACTATACGCCAGAGTTTCAGCTGGATCTGGCATATAACAAAGATGACCCGAAAAACCTGTACCGGCCTTGGGGTTTTCAGCCAGGGCATCAGACGGAATGGGCGAAATTGTTGTTGCAACTGAACCGGTTAGCGCCAGATCCGGCGCTGGTGAGCCGGGCTGCCGCATTATTTGACCGCGCTTTTGCACTGGCCTGGGACCATCAACAGGGGGGGCTGGTGTATGGCTACGATCTGACAGGCCAATGGTGTGATGATGACAAATATTTTTGGGTGCAAGCTGAGAGTATGGCTGCGGCCGCTTTATTGTATCAAGTGACCGAGCAACCAAAGTATCTATCGCTATACAACCAGTTATGGACTTATAGCTGGAGCCATTTTATCGATCACCAGCACGGAGCCTGGTTTCGTTTGCTGGATAGACAGAACCAGAAATTATCGAATGAGAAAAGTAGTGCAGGTGCTAAGTGTGACTACCACACCTTGGGCGCTTGTCTGGATGTACTTGCTGGATTAACTCGCCAAAATAATTGAAGGCGGTTAATCAGCCCGCAAGGGACAACACGAGCTTGGGTTGAACCTATGATGCAGAACTCGGGTGGTTCGCAGTTTGATGCTGAAGTGGGTGTTATACCAAGATAAAATCAGACTGGTCTGATGCTGCTGTAGGCAGGATGTCGTCACCGGTCAACACTGTGGTAAAAAAAAACTTGCGTTTGACACCGGTGTCAGCAAGGTTTCATCAAGTTGATGGATGCTGGTCGGAACAAACAAGAGAATAAACACAAAAAACAGGGGGAGATATGTACAAACAGCAGAAAACAGCAGTCGCAATTGCGGTGCTTGCAGCACTGGGCGCCACATTTAGTGCCGGTGCCCAGCAAACTGAAAAACCTGCAAAAGCAAACGACACTGAAGTGATTGAAGTGAGAGGCTTTCGCGATTCAGTGATCAGAGCGAAAGATTTGAAACGAGAGTCGATGGTTGCACAAGACTCAATCGTTGCCGAAGATATTGCTGATTTCCCGGATCAGAACCTCGCAGATTCGCTGCAACGGGTTCCTGGTATTGCGATTACCCGGGAAGGCGGTGAAGGCCGGCAAATTTCATTACGTGGTTTAGGTCCTGATTTTACCCGGGTGCAAGTCAACGGGATGGAAGCACTGGGGACGTCATCCTCGCCGATGGACAGTCGTGGAGCTGTAGGCCGTTCCCGTGCTTTTGACTTCAACATTTTTGCTTCCGAACTATTTAACCAGATCGACGTGAAAAAATCTTACTCTGCCGATCAGGAAGAAGGCGGTATTGGCGGTATTGTTAATTTACGTACCGCTAAACCTTTTGATTATGATGGTTTTCAAGGCGCTGTGGCCGGACAGGTCAGCAACAATAGTAACTCCGATGCAACCAAACCCCGGATGGCGGCGATGGTTTCCAATACCTGGGGTGATTTTGGTGCTCTCGCTTCAGTTGCGTACAGTCAAAAAGAGTCTTCTGAGGTCGGTTACAACACCATTCGCTGGCGTCAGGTTGCATCTAACAATATCGGCACAGGCGTCGATGCCGAGACCGCTGCGAAAGTTCGGGCAGGTCAGGTCTGGTTTGCCCGCGGCAACCGCTACTCAACCTGGAATAACGCGCAGGAACGTCTGGGTTTGACAACTGCCTTTCAGTATCGTCCGAGCAACGATCTAAAATTTGCACTCGATATTATGCATGGCAAATTGGAAAATGATGGCGATGAACATCATATTTCCACCGGCGGTGCCAGCAGCACCGCATTAGGACGCCTGGAGGAGATCCGCACCATTGATAATAATGGGGATATCGAAGCGGTTTATGCCCGTTTTAGTAATGTGGTTACCCGGACAGAAAACCGTTCCGATCTGAACAGCACCACTTTTGACCAGATTACCTTTAGTACCGATTGGCAAGCGACCGATCGCCTTGGTGTGAAATTTCAGCTTGGTACCAGTTCATCGGATTATGAGCAACCACAGGTGGATAAAGTGAACCTGATCCGCACCGGCGGTACGCTCACCACAGATTTTACTCAGGACCGCTTTTACGGCATCAATACCTATGATTTTGATCCCGCAGCAACGGCTGGCTGGACGGTCAATGATCTGTACTTCCGCGAAGATTACATCAGCAATGATTTTGACAATGCCAAACTCGACTTTGATTATGCGTTGACTGACTCCAGTACGCTGACTTTTGGCGCGAATTATAAAAAGTTCTCGAACGTCGGTGAAAACCGGGAAGATGCCGGTTATGTTCAAAGCAAAGCCACGCCATTGAATAATGGGGTCAAGGCGATCAATGCCGATGTCGTGAACGTGTTTCATCATCCAAACCTATCCTGGTTGCAAGCAGATGTTGACGCGCTGCAGAAGTTTTATGGCATCCACAATCTGGCATTGGGGCGCGATAAAATTATTCAGACCAACTCGTACACGGTAGAGGAAGAGAGTAATAGCTTCTATAGCCAATACGGCTGGGACTCCATGCTGGCTGGCAAATCATTGCGCGGCAGTGTTGGTGCGCGTTATTACAAAACTGATTTAACCTCAATCGGTGTCTCACGTGGCTTACCGGTGGAAATTAGCCGGGATTATTCAGGTGTATTACCGACGCTGAACCTGGTCTATGAGCTGGAAGACGATTTATTGCTCCGTTTCGGCGCAAGTAAGAACTTGACACGGCCTTCGCTCAGTGCGATTTCTGTGTCGGCGAACGTGGCTCAGATGACCGGCTCACCCGGTGAAGTCGGTAAAATTACCGTCGGTAACCCGAATCTAAAACCCTTTGAATCAGTCAACTTTGATTTGGCGTTAGAACAGTATTATGAAGGGGTTGGCTCGTTATCTGCTGCAGTATTCAAGAAGGATATTGAAAACTTTATCGTCACGGAAGTCACTACGGTGAAATTCAGTGATACCGGTCTACCCGCGTCATTACTGCCCAACGGCGCCACCATCGATTCGTTGTTTGATGTGACGTCACCACAAAACTCCGATAAATCAGCGATTAAAGGTGCAGAGCTGGCATTTCAGCGTGATTTGGACTTTTTACCAGCACCTTTTAATCAACTGGGGGTGATTGCGAACTATACCTGGGTTGATGGCACGGCGCTGTATCGGAACGTACAGGGAACCGGTCAGACTCAAGAAAAAAGCTTCCCGGGCTTGTCGAAAAACAGCTATAACCTGACGTTCTATTATGAATCCGACAATTTTGGTGCCCGTATCGCTGCCGCACACCGCGCCGACTATATCAGCGTGGTTGAGGGCGGGTTACGTGACGAAGACGAGCGTGGCTTTCACGCCACCACTTTTGTCGACTTCTCGGCGTTTTATCAGTTCTCGGAAAACCTGAAATTTACTATTGAAGGGATTAACCTGACGAACCAACGGGAAGAGCAGTATAGTGACTCCAACAATCGGCCGTACAACACGACCACCAGTGGTCGGACTTATAGTGCCGGATTTAGCTATAAATTCTGATCACTAAAAGGCAACACAGTCGGATGATTACCGGCTGTGTTGCATCCTTCTGGGTTAGGAATATAGGATAGAAGTCAGCTTGTTGTTCACCATGGTCGATCGCCGGGCGTCGTTAGCCCGTTTTTAATCGTCAAAAATGACACCGGTGTCATTTGCTGTTCAGCAGCATATTGCCCCATCTTACAAGGCCTTGCCGGACGAACAACTTGTATCGAACGGCATGCTTTTGGGGCTATGGGTTTCTTGATTCAATCATCAGCGGCCACGACAGAGGGCACTGATCAACTTTCGCATGAGGGCTTGCGCATGCATTCGAGATTTTTTTACAGGTCCATCTTAGCCAGCATGGTTCTTGGCATTCTTTTAACGGGCTGTCAGCCGGCGGCTCGGGATCAAGTTGCATCGTCCGCGCCGGTAGGTGCGAAGACGCCTGCAGCGCCTCAGGCCTTTACCGATGCTGAACTTGCAGCGGCAGCGCCGGTTCAGCAAGTGTTTGAACGGGTAACCGGCGGAGCCAGTCAGCAGGTTCAGTTTGCAATAGTGCAGGATCAACAAGCCGATTGGTATCAGGTCGAAGCCCGCCACGGCAAACTCTATGTCAGTGGTAATGCGCTCAGCGCAATTAGCTATGGCGCTTATGAGTATTTGCGGCAGATTGGTGCGATGTCGGTCAGTTGGGAAGGGAATCGAATCGCATTACCTGATCGCTTTGATGATGCTCCAGCCGAGCGGGTCACGGGACTATTTAAAAACCGGGCTTATCTGAACGTTTGTGCTTATGGGTACAGTACGCCGTGGTGGGGCTGGAATCGCTGGCAACAGGAGCTGGACTGGATGGCGCTGCATGGGATTAATAACCCGGTGGCGATGGAGGGCCAGGAATATGTCTGGCAGCAACTGTGGCTCGAATTTGGCGTATCTGAAGCCGAATTAGCGCAGTACTTTTCCGGGCCTGCTTTTACTCCCTGGCAGCGGATGGGCAACATCGAAGGCCACGAAGGGCCATTACCCAAGGGTTATATAGAGAAGAAACGTCTGCTGCAAAAACAAATTCTCAAGCAGATGCAAGTGATGGGCATGAAACCGGTGGTACCGGCATTCTCCGGTTATGTGCCGAAGCAGTTTAAAACTTTATTCCCGCAGGCCAAGATCTCGGCCATGCCAAAATGGTCTGGCTTTAAACATGAAACTTATTGGCTGGATCCGGCCGATCCGCTGTTCGCCAAAATAGCCAAGCGCTTTATTGAGATCTACAACGCTGAATATGGTCCGCAGCACTATTATTTGTTAGACGCTTTTAATGAAATGCTGCCGCCGGTTTCTAAAGAATCCACCGAGGCGCGACTGGCAGATTTAGCCGGTTACGGCGCCGCTTTGTATCAATCGCTGGCACAGGTGGTGCCGGATGCAACTTGGGTGATGCAGGGCTGGATGTTTGGCTCGGATTCCCATTTCTGGGATCTCGCCTCCATTGAAGCTTTCCTTAGTAAAGTGCCCTCCGACCGTTTGATGGTGCACGATATTGGCAACGACCGTTTCGACGTCTGGCAAAAAGCCAAAGGCTTTTATGGCAAAGAATGGGTGTTTGGTTTTATTCATAACTACGGTGCCAGCAACCCGGTGTATGGCGATTTCGACTTTTACCGCGATAAAGTCAACACCGCACTCAATGATGCCGGTCGCGGCAACCTGACCGGTTATGGTGTGTTCCCGGAAGGCATTCATTCGAACTCCGTGGCTTACGAATTTATGTTTGATTTAGCCTGGCAAGGTCAAGCGGCGGATACCCGGCTCTGGTTGAGCCAATACCTGAATAGCCGCTACGGCGAAGTCAGCCCAGCGCTGTTGAGTGCCTGGACCAAGATCTATAAAGCGGTGTTCAGCACCCGATACTGGGAACCGCGCTGGTGGGAAGACTCGGCGGGCGCGTTCCTGCTGATGAAAAGACCCAATACCGACTATCTGCGCTATACCGGCGCCCCCGGCGATTTGAGCTTGCTCGATCAAGCGTTAAGAGAATTACTGGCGCTGCCTGCGCCCGAGTTACAGTCGCCGCTGTTGCAATTCGACCTGGTGGATTTTGTGCGTCACAGTGCGACGCAGCACATCGATATGCTGCTACAGCACACCATGCTGGCTTACCAGCAAGGCAAAGTAGAGCAGGGCGATAAACTGCAGGCGCAGGCGAACTCGCTGATCATCGCGACCGATGCGCTGATGGCGCACATCCCAACTGGCACCACGCGCGATAGTCTGTATAGCTGGGTGGCAGAAGCGCGGGCCTATGCCGATACCCCGGCAGAAGCGGATCTGTACGAGCGCAATGCGCGCCAGCAAGTGACCGTATGGGGTGGGCTGAAACTGAAAGACTATGCCTCCAAAGCCTGGCATGGACTCTACGCCGGCTACTACCTGCCGCGTTGGCAGTTGTTGTTCAATGCCCAGCGTCAGGCTGCGCTCAGTGGCAAAGCGCTCGATCCTCAAGCGGTTGAGCAGCAATTGATTGCCTTCGAACAGCAGTGGTTACTGCAACCATTGCCACCGCCGCAGCCGGCTCCACAAGATTTGACCGCTGCGATGGCCGATATTCAGGCAATGATTACCGCCAGTAAGGCGCCACCGTCAAATCTATAAGGGATCGGTTCGGTGTTCCGGCTGCTGCAACGCGGCAGCCGGTTGTTTCAAATAACGAGTACTGCGGTCTGCGAATCGTAGATCCAAGGATTAACATGCAACGACTTTTTGCACTGGATGTGTTTCGCGGCCTGACCATCCTGCTGATGATCATGGTCAACACGCCCGGAACTTATGGCACCTTTTCTCATGCCTATTGGGATGGCATTACTTTTGCCGATTATGTCTTTCCGTTTTTTATTGTGATTGTCGGCGTAGCGATTGCGCTCGGCTTTAAACCGAATCTGACGGACAGTGCGAAGACTCAGCTGCTGGCTAAGATCGTCAAACGCAGCTGCATTATGTTTGCGCTTGGGCTGTTGGTGAATCTGATTTACCTGAAATTTAGTGATCTGCGGCTACTGGGCGTGTTACAGCGGATCGCGATCGTCTATCTGGTGTGTTCGTTGCTGGTGCTGTATTGCCAGACGCGGATTTTGTGGCTGACCGGCGCAGGCTTGTTGCTTGGGTACTGGTTGCTGATCCTCTTCGTTCCAGCGCCGGGATTGGTCGCGGGGCAGCTGGAACGAGGCGCCAATCTCATTAACTGGTTTGACAGTGCCTTTTTGCCAGGCATGTTATGGCGTGGCAGCTGGGACCCGGAGGGGATCCTGAGCACCATTCCGGCCATTGCCAGTGGTATTGCCGGCGTATTGATTGGCCAGCTGATCCGCAAGCATCAGGCCGGTGGTCCGGCGTCGTTACCGCTGTTGGTCAGCCAGCTGTTTGTCGGTGGTTTTGTTGCTTGTCTGCTGGGTTGGTTATGGAGCTTGCAATTCCCGTTGATTAAGCAGATTTGGAGCAGCTCTTTTGTGCTGGTCACCTCGGGCATGGCTGCCATGTGTCTGGCGACGCTGATTTATTACACCGACATCGCCGGTGGCCGCCGCTTCACACGCTGGCCTGTGGTGTTTGGCTCTAACGCTATTGTTGCCTATGTACTGCATGTGGCTATTGAGAAGCTGTTGGAAGTACCGCTTGGCGACGCCTCTGTGCTGGCCTGGTATCGCCAGCTGGCAGAAGCCGCAGGTTTTAATCAGTTCTGCACTGTTGGCCTGTGGACTTTAGCGTTCCTCGGTATTTGTTATCTGCCGGTCTGGTGGCTGTATCGCCGGCAGATCTTTATTAAAATTTAACGCGGGAGATGCAAATGCAGTTCACTCATTCTCCCGACTCCGTCCGTTTTTACCTCGGCATTGATGGCGGCGGTACGAAATGCAAAGCCCGTCTGACCGATTTAAACGGCGCCGTATTGGCCGAAGCTGTGGCTGGTCCTGCCAATATCGCCACAGATTTATCGGAGTCAATCCGGTCGATCCTCGATGTCTGTCGACAGTTGTTACAACAGGCTCAATTAACGCCAGAGGCACTGGCGCAGTGCGGTGTAGTTGCAGGCCTCGCCGGTGCTAATTTGCCCTCTGCCGCTGAGCGTTTTGGGCACTGGCAACATCCATTTGCCTGGCTGCACCTGACCACAGATTTGCATATTGCTTGCCTCGGTGCCCATGCCGGCGCCGACGGCGCCATGCTGATTTGTGGCACCGGGACTGCAGCGTTTTCGGTCGTCAATGGCCAGCATTCGCTGTTTAGTGCCCAGGGCTTTCCACTGGGTGATAAGGGCAGCGGCGCCTGGCTTGGCTGGCGTGCTGTCAGCCATAGCCTCGATATGCTGGATGGTCTGGTACCGCCCGGGGCGCTCAGTGATGCCGTAGTTGGTCGTTTACTGGCCGATCAGCCAGTACAAGCCACTGCTTTGATCAGCGTTTGCCGCGATTTCCGGGCAACTGATTTTGCCACTTTAGCCCCGGCTGTGTTCGACGCTGCCCGCCATAACGATGAGGCGGCGCTCGATATTCTCCGCGATGGCGCGAAATATCTGGAAGCTTTGCTACGCCGGCTGGTGCAAACCGGCGCCAGTCAGATCGCTATGGCCGGCGGTGTTGCAGGTGCTGTCAGAGCTTTTCTTGCCGACGAGTGGCAGCAATATCTCTGTGCAGTGGCGGCATCACCGGAAGCCGGTGCAGTGCTTTTGGCACAACATCTCGCCGCGCAGGCGGCAACAGCTCAAGTCCCAGACCATCAATGTTCAGAAAAAGCCGGCGGGGCTGATTGGCCCACGGCAGCGACCCGGAGTATTGCGTGATGACCATGTCTTTAATGCAGCAGGAAGCCCGTGAAACCGCAGCACGGATCCGCTGCCAACTGGAACAAAATCAGAGTGTCTGTGCCGAACTGGCGTTGCAGATCCGCGATTTTTCCCCTGCTTTTGTTTATATCGTCGGCCGGGGTACGTCGGACCATGCCGGTGTGTTTGCCCGTTATCTGATTGAAGTCGAGCTTGGATTGGTGGTGGCGGCGGCCGCTCCGTCTGTGGCCAGCTTGTTTGGCCGCACTTTACAGTTAAACCGGGCACTGGTGCTGCTGATCTCCCAGTCTGGTCGCAGTGAAGATTTACTGGCGCAGGCCAGAGCTGCCCGCGACAGCGGTGCTTTAGTCGTTGCATTAGTCAATGATGCCGACTCACCGTTGGCGCAACTGGCGCATCACACGCTGCCGTTGTTAGCCGGGCCAGAGCGGGCAGTGGCGGCGACCAAAAGTTATTTATGTACTTTATCGGCGTTGCTGATGCTGGTTGCATATTGGAAACAGGATGAAAGGTTGCTGACAGCGCTCCGTCAGCTACCGGATCAGCTGGACGAAGTTTGTCGCCAACCGGGCCGCCCACAATATGGTGTATTACAACAAAGCCGGCATTGTGTGGTACTGGGCCGGGCCTTTGGTTATGCCATTGCCCGGGAGATCGCGCTGAAAATCAAAGAGGTCTGCGGCATTCAGGCGGAAGCGTTTAGCAGCGCCGAGTTTTTGCACGGGCCTATTTCACTGCTCAATCAGCCGCTGGTGCTACTCAATGCGGCTATCGACGACGAGTCGGTGGTCGCGCATCAGCAACAGGTCGCTGAAGTGCGCCGCCGTGGCGGCGAAGTGCTGGATTTGGCGTTGCCGGAACAGCGTCAGGTGCACCCGCGGTTACAGCCGCTGTTGCTGATGCAAGGTTTTTATCTGGATGTTGAGGCACTGGCACAGCAGCTGGGGCTCAATCCTGATGCGCCGAAGGGCCTGAATAAAGTGACCAGTACGGTATGAGTCAGCACAAGCTCGATCACACACCTGCAGTGCCTGATGCTAAGCCGGTGCAGCTATTCGCCCGGCGCTGTTTTAATGGCTCGCATTGGCTGGGCCCCGTGTTGCTAACCATCAGCGGTTCGCACATCAGTGCTGTTGTTCCTTGTAATGAAGCGCAAGTACCGCCTGGCGTGTCGCAGGTCAATTGTCTGGTACCGGGTTTTGTTGATGTGCAGGTGAACGGTGGCGGTGGGGTGCTGTTGAATCAGCAGCCGACCGTGGCTGCGCTTCGACAAATGAGCCTTGCACATCTGGCCTATGGCACCACGACCATGCTGCCAACTCTCATTACCGATGATGACGATGTGATGCAACAGGCCGCTGCAGCAGTGGCAGCGTTATTACAGGATGACCCGATGAGGCTGTCGCACACGGTCGCGGGGATCCACTTTGAGGGGCCACATTTAGCACCAACTAAACCCGGTATTCACCCAAAAGCACATATCCGCCAGTTGTCTGCATCGGAAATGGCGCTGTTTTGCCGTAAAGATCTTGGCATTGTGATGGTGACTTTGGCCCCGGAAACGGTCAGCCCGGCACAAATTAGTGCATTGGTATCTGCAGGCGTGATTGTTTGTCTCGGTCATTCCAATGCCAGTTATGAGCAGGCGATGGCAGCAATTGCCGCAGGAGCCCGCGGTTTTACCCACCTGATGAATGCGATGTCACCGCTGACTAGCCGCGAACCCGGTATGGTTGGCGCGGCGCTGGCCGCACAAAGCACCTTCAGTGGCCTCATTCTTGACCATCATCACCTGCATCCGGCGAGCGCGCGGCTGATGGCACAATGCCTGGGCCAGGAGCGATTAGTGTTGGTAACCGATGCGATGGCACATACCGGCAGCACTCTACAGCAGCTGAAGTATGGTGACAGCCAGATTGAACGGCGAAAAGCGTTACCAGGTGGCGCGCTTGGCGGTTTTCTCGGCACTGACAAGCTTTGTTTGCCGGATGGCACGCTGGCCGGCTCTGCACTGGATATGCAAAGTGCACTGCAGCATTTGATCTTCGATTTACAACTGCCACCTGAACTAGGCCTCAGCGCCTGCAGCCGCAATCCGGCCAAGCTGCTCCACCCGGCATTGAGCGACGCTGCGTTGCCATTTGGCGTGATCCGGGTCGGCGCCCGCGCTGATTTACTTGAACTGGACCCACAATGGCAGATCCGGCAGCGCTGGCTGGCGGGTGTCGCGGTGGAAGCCGCCAATGCCGATTTAATGCTTAATAAGGAACTCCTATGACTATTGCCGCTTCAGGACGGCCCGATGCCGCGCCAGGTTTGCAGCCTTTGTTGTTGATTGGCTTACTGTTTTTTGTGTTTGGTTTTATTACCTGGCTCAATGGTGCCTTGATCCCGTTTTTGCAGCTGGTTTGTCAGCTCAGTGAGTTTGAAGCTTTACTGGTCGCCTTTTCGTTCTATATCGCCTATGTGGTGATGGCGCTGCCGATGTCGGCGTTGTTGGCGCGGCTTGGTTATCAGCGTGCAATGGCGGCCGGACTGGGTCTGATTGGCCTCGGTTGTGCTTTGTTTATCCCAGCCGCTTTATCGGCTCAGTTTGCGCTGTTTTTGCTGGCTCAGTTTATCGTCGGCGCCGGTCTGACTTTGCTGCAGACCGCGTCGAACCCTTATCTGGTGTTGCTGGGACCGGCTGAATCTGCCGCCGCGCGGATCTCGCTAATGGGGATCCTGAACAAAAGCGCGGGTGTGTTGGCACCGCTGGTGTTTACCGCATTGGTGCTGGCTGGTTTGCCCCATATTGACCAGCAAAGTCTGGCCGCGTTAACACCCGCTGAGCAGGAGGCGCAGCTTGCCATGCTGGCTGAGCAATTAGTATTACCTTATGCTGGCATTGCGGTCGCCATGGCGCTGTTAGCAGTGTTTTTGCGTCAGGTACACTTACCAACCTTAACCGATACGGTTCCCGTGCGTCCTGTGACCACAGCAGAGGTGTTACAGGTTCGTCATTTACGCTTAGGCGTACTGACACTGTTTTGTTATGTCGGCGTTGAAGTCATCGCCGGTGATACAATTGGTCTTTATGGTCAGGCGTTGGGACTCCCCAATGCGGTATCGATGGCGTCCTACACCCTGTTTTTTATGGTCATCGGCTATGTGTTGGGGTTGTTATGTATTCCTCGCTGGTTGTCTCAAGCCAAAGCCTTGCAACTGTCGGCGGTGCTTGGACTCCTGTTGACGCTATCGATCGTACTGCTGGATGTAAAAAGTCAGGTGATAGCCTCGGTGCTGTGGGGCTGGACCGGTTTGCCGTTATTGCCAGATCCTTTGACCTGCGTGGCGCTGCTTGGTCTTGCCAATGCGATGGTCTGGCCGACAGTGTGGCCGCTGGCTTTGCAGGGACTGGGTGATAAAACTCCCAAAGCCGCGGCACTGTTAATTATGGGGATTGCCGGTGGCGCCGTGTTGCCACTGCTCTATGGTGCGCTGGCGGATTGGCTTGGGCATCAACTAGCTTATCTGCTGCTCTTGCCCTGTTATGCTTTTATCCTCTATTACGCGCTCACCGGTTACAAACCGCTCGGGGCAAAAAGCGAATGATGTTGCAAATAGACGCGGGTAAAACCAGATGAAGTTGCCACGCCGCTGGTTCAGAGATTCGGTCAGCTCTCGCGCTCTGGTTTTACTGCCCCCTGCCAGCCCATTCACGAAAGCTTTATGTGACACAGGAGACCCCCTCTGATGCTCAGTCGTCGTCATTTTTTACAATCGGCACTGGTCGCGACCGCCGCCGCGCCGCTCCTTACCCAAGCGGATCAGCGACCCCGCCTCAAGCAGTTTGAGCAGTTCTACCTACAACTGCCAAAAAATGGTGACCGGCCGGCGCTTCGCTCCGGTCCATCGCTGGAGGTTGCCAGTCTTGGGATCCGCGCTGATGGCTCGGTAAAAGTGACCGCAGCGCTGCAGCAAGCGATTGTGCAACTTGCCAAAAATGGCGGGGGCACCCTGGTGTTTGGGCCCGGACGCTATTTGTCTGGTGCACTTGAGCTAAAAACGGGCGTCACCCTGCAATTTGACGCCGGAGCGGTGTTACTTGGCAGTGTCGATATTGCTGATTATTACGATGAAAACAATCAGCTTCGGGCGCTGATTTGGGCAGAACACGCCAAAGATATTGCACTCATCGGTGCGGGGCGAATTGATGGGCAGGGGCGAGCGCTGGCTAATAACATCAGTGATTTACATCACTCAGGGCAGCGCATCGAGCCGGGCTTTAATCTGTGGCGAAATCGTTCCAACCGTCGTCCAACAGTGATCTCGTTGTTTCATTGCGAGCAGGTCCGCGTCTATGACCTGACCATCGCCAACAGTGCGGCTTGGGTTCAGCATTATGGTGCCTGCACTGATGTGGTGATCGACCGTATTCTCGTGGATAGTGACTGTTATTGGAATAACGACGGCGTCGATATCAACGATTGTCGAAAAGTGCGGGTCAGCAACTGCTTTATCAATGCCGCCGATGATGCGATTTGCCTCAAATCGACCAAAGGTTTGTTTAACGAGGATATTGAAATCCGCGATTGTGTGGTGCGCTCATCCGCAAACGGCGTCAAGTTTGGTACCGAATCGCAGGGCGGTTTTCGCCGGGTCAGGATCCGGAATATCACGGTATTTGATACTTACCGCGCCGCTATCGCACTGGAAAGCGTCGATGGTGCTTTCCTGGAAGATGTTGAAGTGGATGGGATTGATGCGCAGCACGTCGGTTGTGCGTTGTTTATCCGCTTGGGGCAGCGCAACATGGGCGTAGCACCAGACAAGCAACCGGGAAGCCTGCGCCGCGTCAGCATCCGAAACCTCAAAGCGCAGATCGCCTTTGGTCCGGCCGATTTAGCCTATCAGGTGCGTGGCCCGTTGCTCAATGCCTTGCACAACCCCATTCCGGCGTCGATCAGTGGCTTGCCAGATGCCAAAGTCCAAGACATCATCCTGGAAAACATCGACATCAGCTATCCGGGGCGCGGCAATAGCGGCATGGCCTACCGGCCTTATCATCAGCTGCATCTGGTGCCACAGGAGCGGGCGGCGTATCCGGAATACAGCATGTTTGGTGAATTGCCGGCTTATGGTTTATTTGTGCGGCATGTGGATGGCCTCCAGGTAAACAACCTGCAGATCCGTTGCCGTGAAGCAGATTTTCGACCGGCACTGGTGCTGGATGATGTCAGCAGGCTGAGTCTGCAACAGGTGTATCTGGCGGGGACGCAGCGCCCGCAGCTGGTGTTACAGCAAGTGGAAAAACCCTTGTTGCTTGCGATCAGTAGTGAGACCGCCACTGGCAAGCCGGAACTATTAGGCACGGATAATGGCGGTATTGTCACAGTACAGCCGTTAGCCGCATATTTTGCCACCGGCGCTGGGCCTGATCAAAACGCTACGCTGCATTTTGGCCCGCAGCCTGTGCCCTCGGGAGATAAAAAATGATCTTAGCTGCTGATCGTCCATGTCTTGGTAGTGCGGTGCGTTTCACCCTGTTCAGTGCCTTGCTGTGCCACGCTTTACTGCTTAGCGGCTGTCAGCAGGTGCCAGCGCCACAGCCCGCCACTGCCAAACGTTGGCTGGCCGGTGACCACCATATCCATACCCATTACAGCGTGAAGTGGGATAACAGTGTCTTCCCGCCCAAACCCATTATTGGGGGCGATGCTAAATACTCGATCCCGCTGAACGCGCAGATGGCCAGTCATTATGGCTTAGACTGGATCGTGCTGACCGACCACGGCGGTCCGAACCGCGCTGAATTGGCGTTAAAGCAGGCTTATCCGGAGTTGTTGGCTTCGCGCCGGGCTTTGCCGCATATTTTGCAGTTTCACGGCATGGAGTTTGACGTGCCGGGCAATGCACCAGGCGGGCGTCACGCCAGTTTGATCATGCCGTATCGGCCAGACACTGTGGTAAAAACAGCCACTGGTCAGCGGCCAAATGAAGCCGAGCAGCTCTTTTCAATCGAGCGCATTTACAATGGCCGCCAAGGTGTCCCACCAGGGCCGGAAAAAGCCGAAGATGGTTATATGCTCAAAGCGCTGCAGGCGATGGCACAGTTGCCCGATCCCCCCTTAGTGTTGGCAAACCATCCAGCCCGTTTAGCCAAAGGCTTTCGCGACTATTTTAAAATTACGCCGAAGCAATTACGCGACTGGCAGGATCAAGCTCCTGGCGTCATGATCGGCATGACGGCGGCGGAAGGGCATCAGGCCGCCACGCTCAATGCGGATGGCAGCGCTAAGGTGGATGGTCGTCGCGGTGAATATCCGGATTTCCCAACCATGGGCGGTTATGATCAGATGACGGCGCGCTTGGGCGGGGTCTGGGATAGCCTGTTAAGTGAAGGGCGTCGCTTCTGGGTCACTGCGGTGTCGGACAGTCATGGTCATTACACCGAAGGCTGGGCTGACTTTTGGCCCGGTGAATATGCCAAAACCTATGTGCTGGCGGACAAGAATTATGACGCCATTTTTGCTGCGCTCAAACACGGGAAAATATTTGTCACCACCGGTGATTTAATCGATGAGTTGGATCTGAGTGTACACCGCTTGCAACATGGCAAACAACCGGCCCTGCAGGCTCAGCTGACTGAGACTGGCAAAAACACACAAACTGCGAGTCACGCTGCCGTGGGGGAGAGTCTGCGCGTCGCACCCGGCAGTGATGTCAGGATCCAGATCCGCTTTCGGGTACCTGCGGCATTAAATGGCAACCGAGAGCGGCCAGAAGTGGCTAGGGTGGATGTCATCTCGGGCCTGATCACGGGGCCTGCTGAGGATCGCAACAGTGATGATGCTCCTTCAACCCGCGTGTTGCAGCGTTTTGCGCAGGCTGAGTTTCAAAAGGTTATCGATGACCTTCATGGCGTGGTGTATCAGCTCAGTTTGCCGCTCACTCATGTTCAACAAAGCCAGTACATTCGCCTGCGTGGCACCAATCAGCGCGAAGAGCTGGAGCCGCAACCGGATCACAACGGGGAGGATCCATGGAGCGATTTGTGGTTTTATAGTAATCCGGTGTTTATTGAGGTAGGGCAGTAGCGGTGGTGTGGTTGCTGATGTTGGCATTGTGTGCATTTAGGGATGGCGGGTTTGGGCTAATAACCTGCTGATTGTGGCAAAGCCAACACCGACACCACTTCGTTCGCCTGTTCTCGCGTCCCGCGCTCACTTTTGAATGCTCACTGCACAGTGACTCCAGTCGGGTTTACTTGTTAGTGAAACGTAACTTTGAGCGAATTGCGGTCATTCGACTCTTTTGACCTGCGGTCTGCTGGTTTAATTGGCGCAACCGTTATTGCATAGGTACTCGCCTTTAGGCGAAACGCTTTTAAAAGCCGTTTGCAAAACATCAATCGCCTAAAGGCCAAGGGTCTATGCCGAATGACCACAACTGGCACATATGCGACTGTCAGATTTGATTGAGTTCTATTATTCGAATCTGACAGATCAAGTTAAGTCTTATTCAGCTAATGCTAACGCCGCTGCATTCGACTGTTCGTGTCTGTAACGCTCAGCTTTGAATGCTTCCTGCATAGTTCCTCCAGGTGCGGTACTCGTTGTTAAAACTGAGCTTTGAGCAAATCGTCTCGTTGGCCGCTGGCCTGAGGATTGATGGTTTCCTCAGGCGTGCTCGTTGTTGTACTCGGTGTTGAGGTTTCATCACCCCGTTATTAAAATAGAGCCGGTGCTTTAGAGCTCTCCATTTACCGGATGAATCGCTATCGTTTTAGGCTTAGGATCACTTCAGCCATATTATCGACACCACTTTTCACATCGCCAAGTCCTCGACTTACATCGGAAATTTTGATTTGTCCTTCTTCGGAGGCGGTTTGAATTTTGCTCATTTGAGTATAAATCTGAGCGATCAGTTGCGCATTACTGTCAATCACATTCCCTATTTTGCTGGTGGCCTCGCTGGTTCTGGCTGCCAGGGTTCGAACTTCATCAGCTACGACTGCAAAACCCCGCCCAGATTCACCTGCGCGAGCGGCTTCGATCGCAGCATTTAATGCCAGTAAATTAGTTTGATCGGCAATAGAGCGAATGGTGACCACAATCTCTTTGATTGCATTGGATTGTGCATTCAGTTGTTTGCTGGTCGACGTTGCGCTGTTCACTTCCTGGACAATCAAATCTGAGGTTTTAATTGCCTCGGCCAGAGCGCTCGTCGCTTGATAGGTAATCTGGGCGGTTTCTTCAGAAGTGGCGGCAGCTTGTTCAGCGGCAGTGTTTGATCGCATAATTCGTTTGGTAATGTTCGCTGCGAGCTTAACGATTTTATGTACCTTGCCACTTTGGTCGAAGATTGGATTATAACTAGCTTCTAACCAGATGGGTTCACCATGCTTATTTTTTCGTTCAAATAAGCCAGAGTAGGTCTTACCGGAGGACATATTTTTCCAAAAGTTGGGGTTTTCATCATAAAACTGCGTTGAACAAAAAATTTTGTGATGCTTACCAACAATCTCCTGTTTTGAGTACCCCATCACAGATAAAAATATATCATTCGCATCTTCGATATACCCATCGGGGGTAAACTCAATAATTGCAGTGGTCTCATCCAGTGCTTTAAATACAGCGTTTTGAAAATCCAGCCGTGATTTATCTTTTGTCACGTCTTTGCAAATTTTGATAATTTTCTGAACACTACCTGCTGTATTTTTGACTGGAAAATAGGTCGCATCTAAAAAAAGTCGATTACCCTCTTTGGTTCTTCTTTCAAATATTCCGGTTTGACTGTTACCTTTTGCAAGTTCCTCCCAAAATCGAGCATATTCCTGGCTATTCACATAGTTCTTATCACAAAACATTCTGTGATGTTGATCAATGACTTCTGGTTCTGAGTAACCACTGGCATTAAGAAACAGATCGTTTGCAAAGGTAATCTTCCCCCGCGGGTCAAACTCAATATAAGCAACATACTCTCTGATGGCCGCTAATTCAGCTGCTAAACTATTCTGTTTGATCTCGGATACTTCAATCGCAGCCGCAGTGGATTTTGAGAACCATTTCATAGGGGATCCTGTGTAAGAATTAACTTATGTAAACACTAGTCATGATTATTTATAACTTCAACAGCCACCTATAAATTTATTGAACCGTTCGCACCTGACAGATAAAAAAGACGATTTTTAGCTGAAATTCAGTTTTGCGCTCACCAGATTGCTCACGTTTTTGTAGATCCCAGCGAAGATTCTATCCGCCGGCAACATCAGTCGGACGATGATTGAAGCAGAGTGACAGGAGCAGGGCTGACCATTGACGGCGATAAAATTTGGCATCAAGGTAAATTGCGCCAAGCCGCTTGAATGCGCGGCCCAAGTAGATGCAAAAGTGGCTTTATTATGGGCGGTCACGCCAATAAAAAAGCCCCGACATTGCGGGGCTTAACAATCTTACAATCAGACCGCCAGCTTAACCTTGCTGGCGTTGACGTGAACGAAGGCCAGCGGTAAGCAACAAGGCTGCGAAACCAAATAATGGTAAAGTGGCTGGTGCAGAAACAGTTGCAGTCCCGTTGGAAAAGGAAGCCTGGAATGCTGCGTCGCCATAGTTACCTAAAAAGTTGTCCCAGTTTGACGTGGTCAGCTGATCGAAATTGTTGTTATTGAAGAACACAAAAGCGCCACCAGCATAGACCGCCGGATTTGCCACCAGACCCATTGTCGTGTAGGTATTGCCGTTGTTCGCAAAACCTGAAGTGGTGAGGAAAGCGACATACTGTTGTCCGGCAGTTAAGCTGATACCACCGGTATTAAAGCTTACCTGGGAAAATTGACCTTGGCCGGTTGGTAACCAGCTTGATGGGCTGCTATAAAGCATTGGTCCTGTGGCTTTGAGGCCATCCCATTGGGCGATGTAAGCAGCGAACTGCGAGTTACTTGAGGCGACATTGCTTAGATAAAAAGAAAAACTATCGATTTGGCTACCTAATTCTGCTGTTGCAGTAAATGTTTGGCCATATGTTTTGGTCGCACCTTGACCAAAAGTACCAATCAGCGTCTTTCCGGCGTCGTTCCAGGCAGATGTAATATCAATAATGCCAGCGTGCGCGGTGCTGGCAACTAACAGACTGAATGAGAGAACAATAGCTTTTTTCATTAACAAACTCCTTATTAGAATACTCTTATTGAAAGCATAATGTGCGCCATAAGCATAACATGCTGAATACATTGGTTATATCGCGTTTGTCGGTGAGTTTTTTCTTTAGTGCTGTAAATAATAATGACAGTTTTTCAGGAGGTGTAGATAAACTTTACAACTTGAAAAACGATGACGAATTGGGCTGGCAGTCATTGGGTAATGCTGATGCTTGTAAAAAAATTGGCAGTAAAATCAAAAGATAGCGTTGTTTTACTGCCAGGAGCTGTTGAATGGTCGTTACTTCATTGTCGGCATCGAGAACTGGTTGCTGGTGACGGGGCCACTTGGCCAGCGGGCGGTGATGGTTTTCATCCGGGTGTAGAAACGCACGCCGTCCGGGCCGTGCATGTTGAGCGGGCCGAATACGCTGCGTTTCCAGCCGCCGAAGCTGTGGAACGCCATCGGCACCGGAATGGGCACGTTGATGCCGACCATGCCGGCTTGGACTTGTGCGGCAAATTCCCGTGCCGCTTCGCCGCTGGCGGTGAAAATCGCGGTGCCATTGCCGTATTCGTGCTGGTTAATCAGCTGCAGGCCTTCGCTAAAAGAGCTAACCCGCGCTACCGAAAGCACAGGGCCAAAAATCTCTTCGCGGTAAATCCGCATTTGCGGCGTGACATGGTCAAACAGGGTAGGGCCGACAAAATACCCCTGCGGATGCCCTGCTACCTGCACTCCACGGCCGTCACACAATAAAGTGGCCCCTTGTTCCACGCCGCTGTCGATGTAGCTGCGCACGCGGGCGGCGTGTTCTTTGCTGATTAACGGGCCTAAATGCGGCTCTGGCTGCTCTTTGCTAAAGGGGCCAGTGCCAGGCCCGGTTTGGGTCTGGGCGATTTCCTCGGCCAGCCTTGCGGTCAGGGCGTCCGCCACTTCGTTGCCGACACAAAGCGCCACGGAGATCGCCATGCAGCGTTCCCCGGCCGAACCATAAGCCGCGCCCATGAGGGCACTGACCACCTGGTCTAAATCGGCGTCCGGCATCACCAGCATATGGTTTTTGGCGCCGCCTAATGCTTGCACGCGCTTACCGTGGGCAGAACCTGTGGCGTAAACATATTCGGCGATCGGTGTTGAACCGACAAAGCTGACCGCTTGCACGCGCGGGTCGGTAAGTAGCACATCGACTGCGGTTTTATCGCCATTGACGACGTTAAACACCCCGGCTGGTAAACCGGCTTCGGTCAGCAGTTCCGCCAGACGCAGTGGCAGCGATGGGTCGCGCTCAGACGGCTTTAACACAAAAGTGTTGCCGCAGGCGATGGCGACCGGGAACATCCAAAGCGGCACCATGGCCGGGAAGTTAAAGGGTGTGATACCGGCACAAACACCCAGCGGCTGCATCAGGCTGAAACTGTCGACACCACGGCCGACATTCATCGAATGCTCGCCTTTCAAAAGATGCGGGATGCCACAGGCAAATTCAACCACTTCAAGGCCGCGGGTCAGCTCGCCCAGCGCGTCGGAATAGACTTTGCCGTGTTCTTGGCTGATCAGGCGTGCCAGCTCGTCGCGATGTTGCTCCAGCAGCGCTTTAAAGTTAAACATCACGCGGGCGCGATTGAGCGGGGTGACCTGGCTCCACTGCGTGAACGCCTGCTGGGCGCTGGCGATAGCGGCTTCAGTTTCGGCGACGCTGGCCAGCGCGACGTGCCGGATCACTTCGCCGCTGGCTGGATTAAACACCGGTGCGACGCGGCCACTTTCACCTGCCTGCTGACGACCCTGAATGTAATGCGCAAGAGTTTGCATAAATAACGCCTTAATAAGGTTGCTGCGACTGTTGTTGCAGATATTGAAGATAAGCTTGCTGAACTTCAGTCCGGTCGGAGACGGCAGGAATAGCCACATCCCACCAGCTGTTGTTATCGGTGCTGACCGCCGGATCGGTTTTAATTTCAATCAGATAGCTGCGCTCTGCTGCGCGGGCACGGCTAATCGCCTGCTCCAGCTCAGCCACATTGCCAACTTTTTCACTGAGAGCCCCTAAAGCGCGGGCATGCAGGGCGAAATCAATGTCCGGTGCGCTGCCTTCGCAGTCGCGCCATAAGTTGTTAAACGGCGCGCCGCCACAGCCCTGTTGCAGCCGGTTGATACAGCCAAAACCGCGGTTATCCAGCAGCACCACAATGATTTTCTGACCCAGCATCACGCTGCTGGCCAGCTCAGAATTGAGCATCAGATAAGAGCCATCGCCGACCACGACAAAAACTTCGCGCGCCGGGGCCGCCAGTTTGACGCCAAGGCCACCGGCAATTTCATAGCCCATACAAGAAAAACCATATTCGAGGTGATAGCTGCCCGGGCCTTCGGCACGCCACAGTTTATGCAGCTCTCCTGGCAAACCCCCGGCGGCGCAAACCACTACATCGCTTGGCAGCGACTGGCGTTTGATGGCGCCAAGCACTTGCGCATCCGAAGGCAAACCAGCGGTAGGCGCGGCCGTCAGCGTTTCATAGCGCTGCTGCCAGTGCTGATTGAGCTGCTGGGCATGGCTGAGCCAGTTGCTGTCGATGCGGGAAGACAATGGCCAGTTACCGGCCTGCAGCGCGTCATCCAGCTGTTTGAGCACAGTGCGGGCGTCACCGACCAGTGGCAAGGCCTGATGTTTATGCGCGTCAAAGGCGGCGACATTGATTTGCAGCAAGGGTTTACCGGCAAAGCCGCTGCGCGATTGCGTGGTGAAATCTTGCAAGCGGCTGCCCACAGCGATGATGAGATCGGCTTCTTGCGCCAGCTGATTGGCCGCAGCAGACCCAGTCACGCCTATGCCGCCGACGGCGCACGGATGTTGCCAGGGTAAACTGCCTTTTCCGGCCTGGGTTTCGGCCACCGGAATGCCGTAGCGGGCGGCAAAATCGGCCAGCTGGCTGGCGCATTGGCTATACAACACGCCGCCCCCGGCGATCAGCAGCGGTTTTTGTGCTTGAGACAATAACTTTAACGCATCAAAAATTTCGGCCGCATCCGCCGGTTGGCGGCGTACCCGGTGCGTGGTTGTGGCAAAGAATGCGGCCGGATAATCAAAAGCTTCGGCTTGCACGTCTTGCGGCAGTGCCAGCGTGACCGGGCCACTGTTCACTGGATCCAGCAGTGTTTGGATGGCGACCGGCAGTGAATGGATCAGCTGTTCTGGCCTGTTGATGCGGTCAAAGTAGCGGCTGACCGGAATAAAACAGTCGCTGGCGGCGGTATTAGGATTGCCAAAATCTTCAATTTGCTGCAGCACCGGGTCTGGTTTGCGGTTGGCAAAATGGTCGCCCGGCAGCAATAACACGGGCAGTCGGTTGGCGTGGGCCAGCGCGGCAGCCGTCACCATATTGGTCGCACCCGGTCCAACGGAACTGGTGCAGGCCATCAGGCGGCGTCTGTCGTTGGCTTTGGCAAAAGCAATGGCCGCATGGGCCATGCCTTGCTCGTTGTGGGCGCGTAAGGTCGGCAGCGTATCGCGAACCTGATACAGCGCTTCACCGAGACCTGCCACGTTGCCGTGACCAAAAATCGCGAACACGCCGGCAAATAGCGGTTCCACCCGGCCATCATCCTGCTGGATCTGCTGTGCGGTTAAAAATTTCACCAGCGCCTGCGCCATCGTCAGGCGCACGGTACCGCTGTTGCGTGCTTGTTGTGTCAAAGATGTTGAAGTCATGCCTCTACTCCTGCAACAGTCTGATGTCGATTCAGCCAGGCATGCACCAGCTGGCAGTAATTCGCGCGGATCTGGCTTTGTAAGCCCTCATCGTCAATATCCCCGTCCAGCCATGCTTTGGCCGGTGCGGAAAAAATTGTGCGGCCAATGGCAAAACCACGGCATACCGGGAATGCTGCAGTCGTCGCAAAGGCCGCACAAAGGTCGACGAGCGGGGCATCCAGACCAAGTAAAATCACCCCGCGACAATGCGGCGCTTCGTGCTGAATAAGTTCGCTCACCGCCCGCCAGCCGGCGGCGGTTTGCGGCGGTAACTTCCACCAATCCGGACGAACACCCAGCCGGTAAATTTGCGCCATGGCACGGCTGACTGTGAAGTCGTCGGTCGGTGCATCTTTGGGCGGGATCACTTCGAGCAGCAGTTCATGGCCGGACTGTGCACAAGCCTGATACAGCTCCTGAATTTGCAGCGCCTGCTGTTGCCACAGGGCGGCTTCGTCGTCCGGATGCATAAACACCAGACATTTCACCGTATGGCTGCGTGGCCAGCTGACTAAACGCGAACCGATAGAGCGGCCACCTTCTAAAGCAATTGGACGCGAACCCGGCACTTCGACCGGCCGGCCAATCCACCAGCGCCCGGCGGCTGCGACATCGGGCTCAGCAAGGGCTGCGCCTTCGGTAAACAAGCCTGTCACGTCATTTAACGCGTCCTGGCCATACGTGTCATCAATCAGCACGCCCGGTGCATAGCCTTTGGCACTAAGTTCAAGTGCAGCAACTTCCTGCTGAGCGGCCTGCAAAATCAACTGTTTGAGTTTCGGCAGTCGGGCAGGACTGGCGCCTGCGGCTTCACACATCTCAATAAATTGTTTGCGATGGTCAAAGGCCAGAATACATAGTTCGGGCCAGCGCGTTGGCTGGCGTGTGGTGACGCGGTGCAGATAGTTCAGTTCGGGGTCAATGTCCGGCCTTTTGATGTCATGCTGGCGGGCGATGTAATAATCAAGCTCTTCCGGTGTCGGGATCGCCGGCGCACAACCATGGCGCGAGACTACTAAAGCGCCGCAGGCATTGGCGTAGGCACAGGCCTTTTCATAAGATTCGCCGCGCAGCCAGCCGCGCAGGAAGCCCGCCATAAAGGCATCACCAGCGCCTAAGACGTTGAGAACTTCCACCCGCACACCGGCGGCAAAAAAGGCGTCGTCGAGCTGGTCAGGGATCTCGCCGTCAAAAATACTGCAACCGTCCGGCCCGCGTTTAAGCACGATGGTGGCGTTGGTCAGCTGACGCAGCGTTTTCAGACAGGCAATCGTATCGGTGCTGCCCCCGGCGATATGCACTTCTTCTTCAGTGCCGACAATCAAATCACACAAAGGCACTATCGATTGCAAATGCGCGCTGACACTGTCATTGCTGACAAAGCGGTTGTCGCCTTCACCGGGACGCGTGAGGCCCCACAGCACCGGGCGGTAATCGATATCGAGGATCACTTTCGTGCCGTTGGCGCGGGCATAGCCGATGGCAGTGCGGGCGACATGGTCGACATGGGCGGTCGAAAAGTGGGTTCCGGTAATGAGCAGTGCCTTGCTGGATGCGATATAGGCTTCGTCGAAGTCGCTGACATCGACCGCCATATCGGCGCAGTCAGCGCGGTAAAACAGCAGCGGAAACTGTTGTTTGCTTTTAATCGACAAAATAGCCAGCGCGGTCAAGCGGTTTGGATCGGTCACCACATGGCTGACATCGCAGCCGGCACTTTGCAGTTCCTGCCGGATAAACTGGCCAAACTGCTCGTCACCAACCCGCGTCAGCATCGATGCTTTTAAGCCAAGCCGTGCCGCGCCAAAGGCGATGTTGCAGGAGGAGCCGCCCAACGACTTGGCAAAAGAGCTGATATCCTGCAGACGATCGCCAATCTGCTGTCCGTACAAATCGACCGAGGCCCGGCCAAGACAAATCACGTCGAGCGTTTTGCCTGAAACTGTTGCTGTCACCCGCTGACTCCTGTTGTATGAAACGAGATTTGACGCTAAACGAACTTAGCGCTGCTGGCGGTGACAGTAAACTGCCACCGGTAGCCAGCTGTTGAAAATGTCGTCAGATTAGAATGAAAATTCTATTAGATCAACTATTGGAATAAATATTTTATTGGAGTAGACTCTTGATTATTCCAAGTACAGTAAAGAGCATTTTCATCGCATGACCACACTGCAACCCGACGCGTTTGCGCCAGAGCCGAAGCTTGAAATCGATACTCAAGCCAAGCTCGAACAAGCCATCAGTGGTCGTTTTTGCCACCTTAGCGATCGGTTGCAGGTGATTGGCCGATTCCTGTTAGATAACCCGCAAACGGTCGCCTTGGGGACGGCAGCCGCGATTGCGCAGGCGGCTGGCGTGCATGCATCTGCTTTGGTGCGTTTCGCCAATGCTTTTGGCTTTTCCGGTTTTTCTGAACTACAGCAGCTATATAAAAATCAGCTGTTGGGTCAGACGGATTATCAGCATCGGATCGCAGCCGTCCAGCAAGATGAGACCGTTGCAGCAGAGCAGGCTGGCCTCAATTACTTGCAACAAATCAGCAGTGCCAATCAACAAGCGCTCAGTCAACTATGCCAAAGCATTGATGCAACCGCGTTATCTGCTGCGAGTAGCATGCTCGCCAAAGCCCGGCTCATCCATTTACAAGGGGCCCGCCGTGCGTTCCCAGTCGTGAGTTATGCCAGTTATCTGCTTGGCAATACTGGCCTTGCTGTGCATTTGTTTGACGGGACGGGTTACATGCAACAGTCGGCGCTGAATCTGCTGGGCGCGGACGATGTGCTGCTCGCTGTCAGCTTTGCGCCTTATGCGGTTGAAACACAAACCGTGGTGCAGCGTGCCAATGCGGTTGGCTGCAAAGTGTTGCTGATCACCGATAGCCGGGTCAGCCCACTCTATCAGTTGGCCGACAGCGCATTGCTGGTGCGTGAAGCTGAGCTCCATGCTTTTCGCTCGTTAAGCGCCAGCATGAGCCTGATTCAGGCATTGGTGCTGGGATTAATCCACGACTACTTAGATCCGAAACCGCTGCCGACGGAGCCAACGAATGTCTAAATCTATCGCCACGCCCTCGTTACATCGAAAGCCTGTAACGCCAGACTCGCAGGGATTTATTCAGCAGATCACCCCGCAAAGTGCTGGTTGGCAGTATGTCGGGTTTGAAGCCGCCGTCCTTCCTGCCGGTGCGACTTTGGCTGTCGAGAGTGGCGCATCATCTGAGCTCTGTCTGGTGATCCTCAGCGGCATCCTGAGCCTTGATTGTGAGGGGCAACAGTTTAGTCGGGTCGGCAAACGGATGTCCGTGTTTGATGGCAGCGCGCCTTATGCGCTTTATGTGCCGCCAGGGATGACTGTCCGGGTGACGGCTGACACTGACGCTGAAATTGCCTTATGCCGTGCCCCCGCTGGCGGTGCGAATGGCACTGAAAGCCGCTATCCGCTGCGGCTGATCACACCCGAAGACTGCAGCCGCGAAACCCGCGGTCAGGGCACCAATACCCGACTGGTTTGCAACATTCTGCTTGGGAATTTGCCAGCAGAGCGGCTGCTTATCACCGAAGTCCTTACGCCGCCGGGCCACTGGTCCAGCTATCCTCCGCATAAACATGACAGCGATGCGCTGCCGGTCGAAAGTGCGCTGGAAGAAACCTATTTTCACAAACTCAATCCACAGCAGGGTTTTGCGTTTCAGCGGGTGTACACTGATGATCGCAGCCTTGATGAAACTATCTGTGTCGAACACAACAGTCTGGTGCTGGTGCCAAGAGGCTATCACCCAGTGGGCGCGCCACATGGCTACGAGCTGTATTATCTCAATGTGATGGCCGGCCCGACCCGGCAATGGGTGTTTAAAAACGATCCACAGCACGAATGGATACTGCAAAAATGATCTGCGCTGTATCTGCTGCCCATCGGCTCGTTAGCGCTGTTGTGCAGCTGGCAACCCCTGTTGTACGCTCAGCAGTCGGGTTTTCAGTGCCGGCCTGGTTCGCGCGCCGAATCCCGCACAATCAGCTCGCAAGTCAGTACATCGGCGTCTGGATGTCTGGCATTTTCATCGGGCAATCCCTGCAATTTTTGAATCAACTTGTAGGCCGCGCGATAGCCAATAGCTGTGATCGGTTGACGCATTGTCGTCAGGTTTGGCCAGACCTTGGTCGACAAGGCAATATCATCAATGCCGACCACCGAAATATCATCCGGCACTTTCAGACCCCGGCTATGCGCGCCGTACAGCACGCCAACGGCCATTTCGTCATTGGATGCGAGGATAGCGGTCGGGCGGGGCGACTTGTTCAGCAGCACGGCAGCCGCATCGACGCCGGACTGAAAAGTATAGTAACCCTGCACCAGCAATTTTTCCGGAAATGCCAGTCCGGCTTCCTCGAACGCCTGACGAAAACCATTTTCGCAGCGCTGACTGGAGCCTTGGTCCGGATGTCCAAGTACAAAACCAATGTCTTTGTGTTTCAGCCGCAACAAATAACGCGTCAATTCATAAGCCGCTTGCTGATTATCAAAGCCGACACTATCGCCCAGTGCCGGATCCGGCGCGCCGATACGCACATAAGCGACCTGCCGGCGGTTAAGCATGTCGAGCAACTCCTTTTTGTCGCTCAGCGGAGGTACCAAAATCAAACCATCAGCCAGCGTGTTGTCAATAAACCCTTCGATTTCATCCACCAACCCTGGAGAGCGGTAGCTGCAATCGTAAAGAAACAGCCCCATGTTCGACTCGCTGCAGTACTGCAACACGCCTTTTTGCAGTTTTTGCAAATAACCTGGACTGGGATTGTCTGCCAGCAGTGCAATAAACAAAGAACGATTTTTAGCCAGCGCCATGCCCAGCGGATTGCGTTTAAAACCGGTCGACTGAATCACCGCCATCACTTTGTTGCGGGTATCTGCAGACACGTTGGCTTCGTTATTAATCACGCGGGAAACCGTTTTTTTCGACACACCGGCCTGACGGGCCACATCGTTGATGGTGACAGCAGACATAACAGCAAAAACCTCCGTTGAGCTGCGTAAGCGCAGCAACGCAGCCAATTGCTGCGTTTCACAATTTTCAGGTATAAAGCATATTGACACCGGTGTCAACGTGTTGGCATGCTCTGTTTTTAGTGATCCGATAATGATTTTTTGCGATGGAAATTTGCTAACAGGTTCAGCTTGTTACCGTCAACCAGGGCAGTAGCGGTGTAGGACAAAGGTTCACAGGAGGCTTAAGTGGAAACAGAACAACATGCAGCAGTCGCACTCGTTTTATCTTGCGCGGGTTTGCTCAGCGGGTTGCCGCAAACGACGAATTTCGAAACTTTGTTACAAAGTAAGGTTTTTGCTGACGTCGCGGCCGGCCTGGCAACCGAGCTTGGGCAAACCTCTGTAACGTGTATTGCAGCTTTTGGCAGCGTTGCTGCTGGCAATACCCTGATGAAGACGCCGCTGGTCGATTTAGTCCGCGACGGATCCGCACGCTTACAATCGTTACTCGGGGTGACACAACAACGGGTGGCGGCGTCACAATCGATAGAATATTTATGTTTTGCCAGTGCATGTTGGTTACGTTACAGCATGGGCTTTGACAGCAAAGGAGATACTATTGCGATCGATGATGCGTTAGCAGAGCCACTGCTGCAGAACCGGTTGGAACGCTGGGATCATATCGACGAACTGGTTTCTGGTTATGGGGCCATTCCGGGTTTATTTCCGCCTGCGCTGGCATCTAAAACCCGGTTTGTTGACCGGCTAAGCTATTGGCTCTGCGTGATCCTTGCCAATGGCATGAGCACTGCACTACAGATCCTTGCGCTCGAATGCCGCGACTATAGCGGCCGAGATTATCGTACTTTCAACACCGCCGCCCACCACAGTGGCACCGCTTAGGAGTCAGACCGAATGAACGTCGCCCCAATTAAAGTCACGGTGTGGAATGAATGCCGTCATGAAAAAGAAGACGCTGATGTACAGGAAGTGTATCCGGAAACAATCGGGGGTTGTATTGTCGACAACCTCAAACCCTATGGGTTTGATTTGACGCTCAGTACTCTGGATGATCCGGAACAAGGCTGGCCAGATGCGCTGATTGAATCAACGGATGTGGCAATCTGGTGGGGACATCGTTATCACGATGAGCTCAGTGATGCTTTGATCGATAAGTTGCAGGCGAGGGTTCTTGCCGGTATGGGGTTGATTGTGTTGCATAGCGGCCATCATGCTAAATTATTTAAACGCCTCATGGGTACCAGCTGTAATTTAAGTTGGCGTGAGGCCGAAACCGGCGAGCGCGAGCGTGTCTGGTGCCTCAAACCATCGCATCCCATCGCTTACAACATTCCGCCTTATCTGGAATTGCCACAATCGGAAATGTACGGCGAGCCTTTTGATATCCCGGAGCCGGATGAGCTGATTTTTAACTCCTGGTATCAGGGGGGTGAGGTGCTCAGAAGCGGTTGTACTTTTCAGCGGGGTCGGGGGCGGATTTTCTTTTTTGCCCCAGGCCATGAAACATTTCCGATTTTTCGAAATGAGCACATTATTCAGATTTTGGCCAACGCCATCGCCTGGGCGCATCAACCCCACCAAAGTGGCTGGAATTTGGGAAATTGGGGCCGGCCCATCCCGCTGGAGCCAGGCGCGCCGAAGCAAACCTTTTACAAAAAGCCGCGCAAGCTGATGCTGGCGGAAAAGGCAGAAAAAGCGAAGAAATAACTGTCACTTCGTTGAATAAGCCAGAACAAACAACGATTCTCAGGTCGATTGTTTGCCCTGAATTAATTGATGCTCCTTGTTCCGCGCTATTTTCAAACAATGAGTACAGCAGCGGCAAGTCGATTCGTTTGGACGAGTTGAAAAGCCTTTGAGGCGGTGGAGCGTTTGTCGATTTGGAACCTCCAAGGCTTCCTGAAGTCGCTTGGCCTGAAGACCTTTTATTTCTGGTTGTAAACGCATCCTGGAATTGTTTGGGTATATACTGCTGAAAAACAGGAGGTGTGCCAATGACAGGGAAATTTGCCTCGAGGTTATTATTGTGGTTATCGACGCTGTTGCCTTTGACCGCGTTTGGCTGTGGACTTCGTGTGGTCACTGAAAATTTACCCCCATATCAAGTGGTAAAAGAACATGAAGTCGTCGCGGGGTCGGCATACCTGCAAGTGCAGGCGATATTGCAGGCTGCCGGCTTGCCTTGCCGAACGGAAGTGTTGCCCTGGGCCAGGGCTTTTGATCTGGCCCGAACCCAACCAAATACCTTGGTGTATTCGCTGGCAAGGCTGCCAGCCCGCGAGAATTTATTTATCTGGTTGGCCCCCCTGATCAATGCTGATTATCGTTATTACTCAGCCAGCAGCGCCGTGATTGAACAAATCCAGCAAGGGAGTCTACCCACTGAATTCACTGCTGTGGCCGTGGCTGGCAGCATGATGGACAGCACTTTACAGCAGATTGGTTTTATACCGGACCAAAATTTGATCTTGGTTAAGGATGTAAATGCTCAGTGGAAAATTCTGCAGATGAATCGCGCGCAGTTGACGCTGGCGTTTGAACCGGATTTTCAGGCGCTAAGCGATGCTAAAGTGCGTCAAACGCAGTTTTATGCATCGCGTCAGATCGTCCGACAAATTCAACTCTATCTGGCAGCGCATCCGCAGACAGATCCGCAACTGCTGCGGCAACTTAAAGCTGCGACAGCAAAGTTGGAGGCACAAAGTGTGCCGGTGAATACACGACCGATTTGAACCTCTGGCGGTGATGGCAAAGTCACGATGAAAAATGGTTCCGCCTGATGATTGGCGGCCGTATTCTGAATAGGTGCACTACGAATGGTAAAATCTGCCCGTTGGGGTTGGCTGTTGCTGCTGGTCTTTCCTTTGGCAGCCCAACAACCACAGCGCCCAGTCGAAATGACGTTCTCTTATGTCGACCATCCGGCGATGGTCAACTTCATGATCCCGCTGATTCGCGACGCCTATCAAAAACTTGGTATCAAAACCGACTTTATTGCCCAGCCCTCGAACCGCAACTTAATGCTGGTTGAAAACAATGTGGTAGATGGGGATGTTGGTTATATGCGTATCGTGTTGGAAGGCTATAGCAATATCATCAGCCTAGAACCGCCGTTGATCTCAGGTATCTATACTTTATTGTGTCAGCCCAAGTTACCTTGTAAACCATCGGTACTGTCCGACCCGGAACAAATCATTGTGACCACTTCAGTTTCCAAGCTTGGTCTGGAAAAAGGTTATCGTGTTGCCATCCGCAGTCAGTTTTATGTGGTCAATGATCTTGCAACCATCCCGAAGTTTGTCAGTAGTGGGCGATTCGAATATGCAATTTACCCCTCGACGGCCTCTGAACTGGAGCTGCTTAATCCAGCAGAACTGCGCTATGTGACCTTGTTTGACGCCAATCTGTATCATGTGTTGCATAAAAGTTTTGCTTTTATGGCTGAAGATGTGAGTACAGCACTAAAGCAAACTTTGGCAGAGCGAAAAAACTAGGAGGGCCCGGCGATATCACCGGGCTTTTATGTTGCGTTTCTGGGCTAGTTAAAGCGTTACTGGCACGCCATGCTGGTTGGCGGATAACTTAATCGCATCCCACAGCTGCGCCATACGAAGGCCTTGTAACACGTCGGATGGGTTGTCGATTTCACCGCTGCGGGTTTGCATAAAGACGTTCATCAGATTGTTAGCCGCTTCCTGTTCTTTGCGCACCACATTGCCTTTTGCATCTTCAATTTCCATCCAGCGGCCCCAGGCGCAGATGCGCACTATCGCTGTAGGGAAATAACATTCAATGCGTGACACACAGCGGATAGCGCGGCCGCTGGCGTGCAGGTTAAACAGCGTGCCGTCACTGAGTTCGCCTGAAACGGATGTCACTACATCAACCGGGAAACCAAGGTTTTGCATCATGGCACTGATGCGGGCAAAAGGTTTGCTGGTGATGCGTGATACGGTATTCATCATGTGGGCGCCAGTATCAAACATAAAACCACCGCCGGAAATCGCCGGAATTTGTTTCCAGTGGCCCTGATATTTGTCGGCCCAGTCTTCCCAGATGGCGGCGTTGATACTGACCAGCGGGCCGTATTTTTCTGTCGCAATCGCATCACGTAGTTCAGCCACCAGCGGCGACAGGCCACCCTGATAAGCCACCACCAGCGTTTTACCGCTGCGCTGCTGCGCTTCGACTAAAGCCTGCGCTTCCGCCACTGTGGTCACCATGGGTTTTTCCAGCAGCACATCAAGCCCCAGATTCAGCGCCAGCAAGGCTTGCTCGGCATGAGCGGCGTGTGGCGTGCAGATATACACCGCATCCAGGGTTTTGGCCTCGGTATTCAGCAGTTGTTGCCAGTCACTGTAGCTTTGTGGCGCGGTTTTTTCTGCGGCGGCAGCGATAGTGGCGACATTGGCCATTGCTGCAGGATTTGGGTCCATCACAGCGCGGATTTGCAGGTCGTCCCTGCTGATCCAGGTCTGAATGTACTGAGTGGCTTTGGTTCCACAGCCGATGATCGCTAATTGTAAGGCCACAGCAAAACTCCTGAAGGTTAAAAAACCATAAAAAACATGAAGATAATTAATTTAAAGCGCTGAACTGCCGCACGGTGGAATACTTTGCTACCGCTGGCAACAACACCATTAAATTGCATATTGACACCGGTGTCAATAAGCGTATTATCAAAGTCGACAGGGTTTTCTGCTTAAAAAAACGACGTCTGGCGCTGGCGCTTTGCCGGCAGACCGGAACGAAAAAACCAGGAACGAAAAATGTGTTGTGCGGCTGTGAAATGCAACCGTATACGAAGTCGCACTTTGGCGCCAAAACTACTGACATCCGCATTGTCGGTGGCATACCGGTGCCAGAATACAGCCAGTGACGCAGGGGCAGCTGCCCAGCGACAATGGCTGACCAGACCAACATTTTCTGACCGATAACAGAGCAACATGAATGAGACAGACGATAAAATTATTGCTGCTACCGGTAGCAGCAGTGGTCGCGATCGGTTGGTGCCACAGCACCGGTCAGGGGCGGGGGGAGCCGCCTGTCGCTGATAGTACGAAGCCCGTGCTGGTGATCGCCGAACACAGAGCCGCACGGCTGGCTGCGTTACGTGAGTTACAGCCGATGTTGCAGCAACGCCTCGGTGTGCAGCTGCGCATTGTCGAATATCCGGCGCCACCCCAAGATTATTTCACCAAACTGGTAACAGAATTGCGTGCCGGCAATGCCCCGGACGTGTTCAGTATTCCACGCGATTTGCAGGTCGATGACCTGGCCGCTGCTGGTTATCTCGCCGATTTGACGCAAGATTTACAAGCCTGGCCTGGTTATGCCTCTCTGCCTGAGCTAGTGCGCCAGTTGAGCCGCGCCAGTTTTAACGAAAAAAGTTATGTGGTGCCTTCTATCGTCGCCGTCGAGCAGCTGTATTACCGCCACGATTTATTAAACCAGGCCGGCATTTCTACCGCGCAGCCAAAAGACTGGCCGGAATTGCTGGCGCGTAGCCGCCAAATCAAACAAAAGCTTGGACAGTTTCCGCTGTTAATTCCGGCCGGCCTGACCTGGGGCATGGGCAGTTACACTGAAGGCTTCCGTTATTTACTCGCCAGTTTTTCAAATTATCAGCTACTGACCAGTGACAACCGTTACGCGCTGCGGGACCCGGCTGTCGCCAAAGCTTTTGATTTTTATCACACTTTAGTCAGCGAACAGTTGATGCCGGTGGCGCCGTTGTTAAACCCGGAGCCCTGGGTCATTCCCAAATATGAAATGTTCCCCAAAGGCCAGCTGCTGATCACCACGTGCGGCAGCTGGTGCAAAACCTTTGACTGGGGCCCGGGCAGCCGTAACCCCATTGCCAATGTTGACGATGCGGTACGCACCTGGCGTTTTCCTTCGGCTGACGGCGCTGAGCCTTTTGCCCTAGCTTCAGTCGTTTACGCCTGGGCGGTTAATGCCAATAGCCGCAAGCCGGAGCTGGCGCGGGCGCTGGCTTTGTTAATGGGAGATAACGATGTGGCACTGGCGTATGCCAAACGCCTGGGCAATGTGCCGGCGCGGCTCGATGCAGCGCAGCATCCGAAGTTTGCTGAATTAGGCTCCATGACCGCCGACCACGCTTTACTGCCACAAGCCAGAGCGCTGCGTAGCACCGTCGGTGCCAATGCAATGATGGCGGGCGTGGCGCGGGCGACTGAAGCGGTGCTGATTGGGAAAGTCGATGGCGCTGGTGCCCAGCAGCTGTTATTGCAATACGTCAGCCATGTGCTCGGTGAAGACACGGTTGGCAAAAACCGGGAAGTGGAGATCAACCACAGCGCTCTGGCGCAGGCAAACAGCACAACCCCACCGCAGGAGGCGAAATGAAGCCAAAAACTTTTGAGGCGCGCCGCCAGTTTGGCTATCGCCTGATGATGACGCCGGCCTTAGTGCTGATGGCGGCTTTTATCGTGTTTCCGGCGCTCTATGCCTTTTCACTCAGTCTCACCGACGATGCGCTACTCGGTTTTGCCGCGCAGGAATCGTCTTTTGTTGGCCTGCGTAACTTCGAGCGGCTCTTTACCGACCCGCTGTTTTGGAACTCATTAAAGGTCACGCTGATTTTTGTGATTGGCTCTGCAGTCATCGGCCAGTTTGTGCTGGGTTTTTTGTCGGCGTTGACGCTGCAACAGCCGGTGAAATACAAAGCGATTTTTAACGCCATCATCTGCCTGCCGAACGCGGTGCCGGAAATGGTGGTGGGCTTTTTATGGATCTCGATGTTCGCGAGTGGTGAATACGGCACGTTAAACCGACTGGTGGCCTGGTTTGGCGTCGAGCCGCAGCAGTGGCTTTATACCTTTCCGCTGTTGTCGATCATCATCGTCAACACCTGGCGCGGTATCGCTTTTGCGATGATTTTGCTGACCTCTGGCCTGTCGTCTATCCCCAAAGACTTATATGAAGCGGCGCGGGTTGACGGTGCGACCGACCGGCAAATTTTCTGGCGCATCACGCTGCCGATGATGATGCCGACCATCTTCCTCTACATGTTTATCTCGACCGTGACCACTTTTGCTATCTTTGGCCTGGTCTACACCTTAAGCCGTGGCGGGCCGGCCAACAGTACCGAAATTTTAGGGATTTATATTTACAATCAGTCGTTTACTGCCTTCCAGCTTGGTTATGGTGCCGCGGTCGCAGTGGTCAGTCTGGTGGTCTCGATGTTGCTCGGCATCCTGTATGTGCGCGCACTGAAAGTGGAGGTCTGACGTGGTGAGTCTAGTACGGGAAATGCCGATGGATACTTGTGCGGCCGGGCAACAGGCGCAGCGCCGCGCTTATCTCACGCTGATATTGATTTCGTTATTTTGCCTCGCGCCGTTTTTCTGGGTGTTGCTGGCGGCTTTTGACCCTAAGGCCTCGCAATTTTTAGCGCTGCCGGAGAGCCTGACGCTGGCGCATTTTCATAATCTGCTGACCAACGAAAGTGGTGTGCGCTGGATCATGAATTCCGTGGTGATTATCGGTAGTGCCACAGTGCTGACGTTGATTTTTGCCGGGCTTGGTGGTTATGCGCTGTCGCGCACTCGGGCCTGGTGGAAGCGGCCTTTGCTGTACGCCATCATTCTGGTGCGTATCGTACCGCCGCCGGCGCTGATTGTACCGGTATATAAAGTAATGCTGACGTTAAACGGCTGGATGCACGGTTTGATCACTGGCCTGACGGATGACGCGGCTTTACAAACGACTTTGCTCAGGATGTTTTCCTTTGTCGACGGTTATTTGGGCCTGATTCTGATTTACACCGCGCTGCAGTTGCCGCTGGCCATTTGGATCATGAAAACCTTTTTTGATGCCATTCCAAAAGACTATGAAGAAGCGGCGGCGCTGGATGGCGCCAGTCAGTGGCAAACGCTGCGTTATGTGCTGATCCCGCTGGCGCTGCCGGGTTTTGCTGCTGCCGGTTTATTTGCTTTTATCAATGCCTGGGGCGATTTCCTGATGCCGCTGATGTTTACCTCATCACCGGAATTACAAACCCTGCCGCTTGGCATGTTCCGCGCCTTTTTGCGCGTCGACGCCATCGACTATGGCTTTTTAACAGCGCTGGCGGTGATTTATACCTTGCCGGCGGTCATCGCATTTGCATTCGCCCGACGTTTCCTGACCCAGACATTCTCTGGCGGCGTCAAAGGCTAACGAAGGGATAAGGATCTGTTATGTCAAAAATTGAATTACGTGGCATCAAAAAAGATTATCAGGGCACTGAGATCGTCAAAGGCATTGATATCACGATAGAAGAGGGCGAGTTTGCGGTGATTGTCGGCCCCTCTGGTTGCGGCAAATCGACCTTGCTCAGGATGATCGCCGGCCTTGAGGATATCAGTAGCGGTGAGCTGGTGATTGGCGGCAAACTGATGAATATGGTGCCGCCGGACCAGCGCGAAATCGCCATGGTGTTTCAGTCTTATGCGCTTTATCCGCATATGACGGTGGCCGACAATATCGGTTTTGCGCTGTCGCTGAAAAAAGTGCCAAAAGAAGAAATCGCCAAACGCGTCAAAGACGTGGCCAAAATGCTCGAGCTGGAGCATTTGCTGGACCGCAAACCGGCGGCTTTATCCGGTGGTCAGCGACAGCGTGTTGCCATTGGCCGCGCTATCGTGAAAAGGCCCAAAGTGATTTTGTTCGACGAGCCATTATCGAATCTGGACGCCAAGCTGCGCGTACAGATGCGCGCTGAGCTGACCAAATTACACCGCGAGTTTGGCTCGACCATCGTGTACGTTACACACGATCAGGTGGAAGCCATGACGATGGCGCAAAAAATTGTTGTGCTGCATAACGGCCATGTCGCGCAAATGGGCGCGCCGCTCGATTTATATCACCAGCCCGACAACACTTTTGTCGCACAGTTTATCGGTGTGCCGAAGATGAATCTGGTCAAAGGCGCTCTGCAACATGGCCTGTTTACGCTGCCGTGTGGCGAGCAGGTGCAGCTGGATGCCGGTTATGGCAGCAGCAATGAATTGCAGCTGGGCGTGCGACCGGAACACTTACAGATAGTGCGCGGCGGCAGTGGCTGGGAAGTGGATTTAGTCGAGCGTTTAGGGGTCGAGACGTTTATTCACCTGCATTGCAAAACGCAAGAGCAGCTGGTGGTTCGTCAAGAAGGCGATTGCCAGTATGACGTAGGTGAAAAAGTCGCACTGACGTTTTCTCAGGACCGATGTTTCCTGTTTGAAAGTCATGGGCAGCGGCGTTTACCAGCGATAGCTATTGCGGTTGCCAGTTAAAAAGGCGTGATTCAAACTGGCACTGACTCGATAGACCCCTGCGGAAAAATAACGCGCCCCCAGAAAAATCAACCTCGGGTCTACCAGCAGTTGATTATCTCCCTTGATGCTCATGTTATTGAATGAGCATCATTTTTTTAGCACCAGGCAAAATTGAGGTGAGTGTCACATCAGCGGCTTACCACTTGTTTTTGAAGCGGATGCTAGCCAATACCCATATAGGAAAAACCCATGGCACAAGAAACTGGAGAAAAAGGAGAGCTAAAAATAACGTAGGTCATTAATATTAGCGACTATCGCTTGCAGGACCTGAAATTTGGTGCGTCCTAGTGGACTCGAACCACCGACCCCCACCATGTCAAGGTGGTGCTCTAACCAACTGAGCTAAGGACGCACTCTACAGAAGCTTTATTGCGGTATCCGTCACGGCCATCCCAAAACCGGTGTTTTGGAATTTGGTGCGTCCTAGTGGACTCGAACCACCGACCCCCACCATGTCAAGGTGGTGCTCTAACCAGCTGAGCTAAGGACGCATTTTTAACCGTTGCGCAAAAATCTCTTTTACAAGCGATTTTCACAACGAGCGCTATAGTATTTTCGCCGACTGGCTATTGCAAGAGATTTTTCGGTACTGTCATCCAAGCGCTGCAATTTTGTGCTAAATCAGCAGGATTCTATGACTTAGGCGCCGCTTACGCCCACCTTTGGCCGGCATTGCTGCTGTAGTTGTTGATACCAGGCAACATGTTGTTTCAATAAATCCCGCAGCTGTGACGCCGGCTCAGCGAGTCGTTGCTCGACCGATTCTTGCAATGCGGTCCCCAGATACAGCTGCTGCAATTCTGGGAGCAGTTGATAGCTCAGCCCGTCAAGTTCTGCCAGATAGGCTTGCACCCTTTGGGTAAAAATCTGCGTCAGAATATTGTTCAATATTTCAAGTTTGGCCGGTTGCCGGCACAAAGTGTCGAGTGGCACTTGCGCTAACTGCTGATTCAGCGCGCTCAGCCAGGCATTACTGCGTCTGAGTGAGAATTGCCAGTCGGCGACAAAGTTGCCTTGATACAGCACTTCGAGTTGCTGGTTAATATAATGGCTGTCAATCCCTGCAGCCGCGGCTTCTTCGCCCGTCATAATGGCTTGTTTTAACCGGTTGAGGTTTTTCAGTGCAGTTAAAGGGGCCGTGACCGCCTGACTGGCGCCTTGTCGAAGCAAGCGCTGTTGGCCGCTGAGTTGTTTGCGAAGGGTTGGATCGGTGGTCAGAAAGTTTTCCAGCAACAACGGGAGTTGCTGTTGTTTCTGGACGTGAATCTGTTGAAGCTCATGGCGCAGCTTTTCTGAAAGTGCCGGATGATGCAGGCAAGGTTGGATCGCCTGCTGTAGCTGCAACTCGTAGCCCAGTAAATTGGAACTCGTCATCACCTTACCCAGGCTATTGTTACGCTCGGCCACCAGTTGCTGCAGATTGCAATGGCGCAGGGCGACCAAATCGAGTAGGTCAACTTGACTCGCGGCAATTGAATGCCGCACTTCGCGAATGGCAGGCAACGTGGGCAAAGGACTAAGTTCAACCGCGGCTCGGGTTAGCGGTAACACCCGCTCCAGCCGCTGCTGATAATCACCTAACAACTGATCAGCATCAGGCCGACTGCAACCGCTGTTGCTGAGAACCAACATCGCCAACAGTAAGTAACGTAGAAAGCGAAGAGTGTTGCTTTGAGCCTGCGCTGGTTTGTTAGCCAGCCAATTTCTGTTGTTGCCCATATTCAATTTTTCGCAGTTGTGTCCGAAGGAGCCATGCCAGTAATACGGCAGCAACGGTCAAACCGATGATTATGCCGATCCAAAAACCGTGAGCGCCCATTTTTGGGGTCAGCCAGTCGGTGAGTCCAAGGATAGTTCCAAGGCCGAATCCAATCGGCCAATAAGCGATAAAAGTGATAAAAAAGATCGGTTTGGTATATTTGAGCCCGCGAAGTGCGCAATTACAAACGACCTGCACCGCATCAGAGATCTGATAAAGACAGGCCAGTACCAGAATAGAGCTGGCCATCGCCAGCACCGCCTGATCTTTAGTGTAAAGCGCTGCCACCCAATCCCGGGTGACATACGTAAAGCCTGCGATCGCAAATGCCATCACAATCGACAAAATAACCGCCGTGCTGATGGCGGTGCGCAGTTCCCGCACATCCATCGCACCTGCGAGATGACCAACCCGGATGGTGGTTGCCATCCCCATGCTAAGCGGCAACATAAACACCAGCGCACTATAGTTATTGGCGATTTGATGCGCAGCCACCACCATCGGACCCAAATGCACAATCATCAGTGGAATACAGACAAATAAAGTCACTTCAAAAAACATCGAAAATGCGATCGGGGTACCAAGAGCGATAATTTGCCAGATTTCAGCAAATTGAGGTCGGTAACTGGGAAGTGACAGACGAAATGGCGCGGTCCGACGACTGAACAATGCATACAGACAAATCGCAATTAACTGAGCCAGAAATACCAGACTGGTCGCCACACCACAGCCGGCACCGCCAAGTGCCGGCATGCCTAATTTGCCGTAGATGAAGATATAGTTGGCGGGAATATTCACTAAAATGCCGACAAAACTAATCCACATCGCGGCTTTGGTGTAACCAATGCCTTCAAACAGGTTTCGAAGCACCATGTAACCGGCCGCCGGAAAGATCCCCCAGGCGATGTAGCTCATATAATCGAGCGCTTTTTGCCGCAGCAATGCATCCATTTCCATCATGCTAATTGGGATAGCAATAAACTGCATCAGCAAAAAAATGAATAGCGACAAACCAAACGCCAAATAAGCGCCTTGCAAGGTCACTGCGGTGATGGGATGCCGCTGACCTGCGCCATAATGCTGAGCAATCATCGGCGTGAGCGCCAGTAATAATCCCTGGAAGGTCAAAATAATTGGCAACCACAACGCTGAAGCAACGGCAATACCGGCCATATCCACCGGACTAACCCGACCCGCCATCAGGGTGTCAATCACATACATCATGGTTTGGGTTAGTTGCGCCAAGACGATGGGGCCGGACAATTTCAGGATGGTTTTGGCTTCAAAGCGGGAAAAAGGTAACATGGCAACTCGCAGGCTGAAGATCGACCACAGTGCAGCGCCGACAATCCAAGGTCTGCGCTACGACGTAAAACAGGCTGCAATTTAGCACAAAAAGGGGCATCAATGTTTACCGGAATAGTTCAGTGTACGGCAATTGTGGACCAAATTGAGGACCGTCCAGGTTTTCGCAAGCTTCGGGTCCAGCTGCCAAACCGGTTTTTACAGTCTTTAACTCAAGGCGCCAGCATCGCCATTAACGGCACTTGTTTGACGGTCACCGGCTTTGAGGCAACCATAGAGCCCGGGTGGGTACAGTTTGATCTGATTGATGAAACTCTGCGTTTGACCAACCTGGGGCAACTCACTCTGGGTAGCCGCGTGAATTTTGAACGTTCGTTGACCCTCGGCAGTGAACTGGGCGGGCACATTTTATCCGGCCATATTCAGACGCAGGCTGAGGTCTTGCAGGTCGTTGAAACCGCTGACAATTGGTCGTTGCAATTAAGGCTGGCGGCCGAGTGGCATCCTTATGTCTTTAGCAAAGGCTTCATCGCTATCGACGGTATTAGTTTAACCGTGGGGGCGGTGGCCGATGGTTGTTTCTGGCTGCATATCATTCCGGAAACTTTGGCGATCACTAACCTTGGCAGCAGACAAAAGGGCGATATGGTCAATATTGAAATCGACCAGCAAAGTTATACGATTGTCCAAACGGTGGAACGTTTGTTAGTTGCCCGCGGCGTGATTAACCCACTTTAACCCAAGACCCGGAGGTGAGATTGGTAGCTGCCGCAGCGGGAGCTAATAAATCTGTTCATCCTCGGCATCAACAAACACCTGCACGCTTTTATGCAGCTCGTCTTTGTGCGTAACAATGTGAATGGGATTGCAGCAGTTGCTGCAATCTTCGATGTCGTCCTGATCGTCGCCGCTTACATCCAGGGTGATGTGGGTGGGATGACCGCAAAACGGGCAGAGAATGGTTTTGTGAATTAAGTCCATCATCGCCTCCGAAGCGCTGAACAGGGCTATTTCACAACCAGGCGGCTACGCTTTGTTCGCGCCGCCTAAACTTCGCCCGCCGTCGACGGCCAGGATCTGGCCGGTGATATACGGCGAAGTCGCTAGAAACAGAACCGTTTGCGCTATATCAGTAGGTTGACCTAATTGACCCAGCGGGATTTGCGCCAAAATACCGGCTTTATCCTGTTCGGTCAGCGTGGGCATCGCGGTGGTCGGTTGTTGTTCAGGCCATAAAATGGCGCCGGGGGCAATGCCGTTGACTCTAATTGTAGGTGCTAATTCACGGGCCAGCGATTTGGTCATCATCACTAAAGCAGCTTTTGCCATACAGTAGACGGGATGCTGTGCAAGTGGTTTATCAGCGTGAATATCTACAAGATTGATTACACATCCTTTTTGTTCAGAAAGACGCGGCATCAAGGCTTGAGTCAGAAAAAACGGCGCTTTGGCATTACTGCCAAATAAATCTTCCCACTGGGCTAAAGTGGCTGTGCCAACCGGTGTTGGATAAAAGCTGGACGCATTGTTCACCAGGACATCAAGTCGGCCAAAACAGTCGGGTACTTTGGCGGCAAACTTAGACAGCGCGTGCTCATCAGTTAAATCGGCACTGAGCCAACAGGCAGATGCTGGTCTTTGCTGATTCAGCTGCTGGCAAAGTTTGACTGCTTCAGCCGTGGAATGACGACAATGAACAATCACCCGAAAGCCAGCTTGATGCAGCGTGAGAATAATTTCGCGACCTAAGCGCTTCGCGCTACCGGTGACTAATGCAACTTGGTTAGACACCACCTGCGGTTGTGGTGACAGGGGAGTCATGGATAGTGTACTCAAAGCTTTAACCCGTCTTCTGTCAATTCTAATAACGACGATAATTTCAGATCGGCAATTGCATAACGAGGATCAGTAAAGTGGATCGGTTCAGGGACAGCGATACAGCGCATCCTTGCTGCTTTTGCTGCAATAACACCGGTCACACTATCTTCGAGCGCCACACAGACCTGGGGCTCAACTCCTAAAGCCGCGGCAGCATTTAAATAAACCTGCGGATGGGGTTTTGCCAAAGGTAAGAACTCCGCCGAGCAGGTTGCCTGAAAAAACGATAGCAAATCAAAACGGTTTAACGTCGCAAGCATCATCCGGTGATTGGACGAGGTCGCGAGGGCGGTTGGCAACGATAACTCCCGGCACAACATCAAAGCTTCACGTGCGCCAGGCAGCAAAGTACCTCGTTGTATGATCAAGGCAATCACCTGGTCGATAATGGCATCTGCCACTTCGGCCGGTGTTGGACCTTGCCATGGAAATTGCCGGTACCAATGCTGGACCACATAGTCGCAGCGCCAGCCGAGTGTTTGTGCAGTGTCTGCGGGTTGCAGCGGCACTCCGAGCGATGAAAATATTTCATATTCAGCATGTTGCCAAAAGTTTTCCGAGTCCAGTAACAGACCGTCCATATCAAAAATGACTGCAGCAGACATAGATCTCCAAAGCGCGCAGTGGCAAGTGACAGGAACACCAACTGGTTTAAGGGGGCCACCGCAGCTCGGTGCGGTATTTTTAAACTGCCTGGTGTTTAACGGATCAGTTGCTGAATAAATTCATTGGCCTGAGCACTATACCGACCACCGCGCAAATAAGCATGGTGTAAAAGATGGTACAGATTATAAAGATCTTTGCGCTCCCGGTAACCCTGCGGTAATGGATTTACCTGATTGTACGCAGAAAAAAAACTCTCTGGCAGCGGTTGTTCCATTTCTGCGTAGGCTAAATCAGTCTCCCGATCACCAAAATAGCAAGCCGGATCAAACAGCAGTGGAATCTCACCTAAAAATCCAATGTTGCTGCGGATCAGTTCGCCATGCAACAAGCTTGGTTTCGGCTGATGACCGTGCAGACGGTCTCGCACCCGGTCAACAATCAGGTCGATATCCGCAAAAATTTGTTGTTGTTCGGCTAAAAGTTGCAACATCCAGCCAATCCGTTGTTCTGCAAAGAATGTTGACCAATTGGCCTGCCATTGATTTGGCTGCATCGTGGCCGTCAGATAGTTATCCCAATCGAAGCCATACATCGCCTGATCGTCGGCCTGATGCAAAAAAGCCAGTTGGTGCCCCAGCGATTGCCAGCCATAAGGATGCTCGCCGCTTAGCGGTACATATTCCAGCACCAGAAAGGACTTATCCAAGGTTTGACCTGCGCAGATGACTTTAGGCGTGCGCAAGCAATGCCGCTGGGCAATAAACTGGAGGCTCAAGGCTTCGGTTTCAAAACTGTCGAGCACTTCACGCTGATTCAGTTTGACAAAAAACTGCTGCGAATGGCCTTGGATTTGATACAGCATATTGCCCGAATGGGTTGGCAGTTGTTGCTTATGTTCAATCTGAAAATCAAATTGCAGTTCAGCACTAATTTGCTCTGCAAGCGCTTGCCACATAGGTTTCTCCAGAATTGCCGCCGGATTGCACGGCTGGACGAACGATAGTTTTGAGATGAGTATGGAACAAAATTGGCTTTTGTGAATGTTGCTGTTGAATTTGCGCAATACTCTGCAGCCCCAACCGTCCGGGGAAGACGGTGCCGGGCCCGGAATCGTCTGTAACGAAATCGCGCTGCACAAAGGTTGCCTGTCAAGCCGGCAAACGTGTAAGATAACGCCGCTTTTTAGGTCATCCGGTAAAGGCTACGCGCCTTGCTGGTTGGTTCAACCGTTCGTATGGTTGAACACTAAAAAACATCAACCTTCTACATGATTCACAAGTGACCCTTGGTATGGGTCACCACTGTAAGGAAAATGACATGCCAGTGATTACTCTGCCTGATGGAAGTCAGCGCGTTTTTGAAGCCCCTTTATCTGTATTAGACGTTGCCAAAGACATCGGTCCCGGTCTTGCCAAAGCGACCATTGCCGGAAAAATCGACGGTGTATTAGTTGATGCCTGCGAAATCATCGACCGCGACGTGAAACTGGCCATTGTGACCAGCAAAGATGAAGCCGGGCTGGAAATTCTGCGCCACTCCTGTGCGCATTTATTAGGCCACGCGATTAAACAGTTATGGCCACACGTCAAAATGGCGATCGGTCCGGTGATCGACAACGGTTTTTATTATGACGTCGACTTAGACCGCCCCATCAGCACCGAAGATTTAGCTGCGCTGGAAGCGCGGATGTTGCAACTGGCAAAAACTGAATATGACGTGGTGAAAAAGAAAGTTAGCTGGCAACAGGCTTATGATACTTTTGCTGCCCGTGGCGAAAGCTACAAGATGGAAATTCTCGAGCAGAATGTCGCCAAAGACGACCAGCCGGGTTTATACCATCACGAAGAATACATCGATATGTGCCGTGGCCCACACGTGCCCAATATGCGTTTTTGCCAACACTTTAAAATTATGAAAGTGGCTGGTGCCTACTGGCGTGGCGATTCAAAAAATAAAATGCTGCAGCGGATTTACGGCACCGCCTGGGCGGATAAAAAGCAGCTCGCTGCTTACTTGACTCGTCTGGAAGAAGCTGAGAAGCGCGATCACCGTAAAATTGGTAAAGCGTTGGATTTGTTCCACTGGCAGGAAGAAGCGCCAGGTATGGTGTTCTGGCACAATGATGGCTGGACCATGTATACCGAGCTTGAGAAATTTATCCGTGAAAAACTGCGCTCCTTTGATTATGACGAAGTGAAAGGTCCGTTGATGATGGACCGTAGTTTGTGGGAAAAATCCGGTCACTGGGATAAATACGCAAGTGCGATGTTTACCACCGAATCAGAAAAACGCGAATACGCGATTAAACCAATGAACTGCCCTGGCCATGTGCAGATTTTCAACCAGGGGCTGAAATCCTATCGTGATTTACCGCTGCGGATGGCTGAATTTGGCTGTTGTCACCGTAATGAACCCTCAGGTTCTTTACACGGCCTCATGCGGGTACGTGGTTTTACCCAGGATGATGCGCATATTTTCTGTACTGAAGAGCAAATTGAGTCGGAAGTCGGTGGTTGTATTGACATGGTGTACGAGACTTACAAAACCTTTGGTTTTGATAAAATCGTCGTCAAGTTGTCAACCCGCCCGGAAAAACGGGTCGGTTCAGATGAGATCTGGGACAAAGCAGAAAAAGCCCTGGCCGACGTTTTGACCAGCAAAGGCATCGAATTTGAGTATTTACACGGTGAAGGTGCTTTCTATGGCCCGAAAATCGAATTTACTTTACACGATTGTCTGGACAGGGCGTGGCAATGTGGTACTGTGCAGCTCGATTTTTCAATGCCAGCGCGTTTAGGCGCCTCTTATGTGGCTGAAAACGGCGAGAAGCAGGTCCCGGTGATGATTCACCGAGCCATTTTAGGTTCGCTGGAGCGTTTTATCGGCATTTTGATCGAAGAATATGCGGGATTAATGCCGGCATGGTTGGCACCAACGCAAGTTGTGGTGATGAACATTACCGATAATCAGGCCGATTATGTCAAAGATTTAGTAAAAACTTTCAAATCTCACGGTATTAGAGCAACTTCTGACTTGAGAAATGAGAAGATTGGCTTTAAAATCCGCGAGCACACGCTGGCCCGTGTTCCTTATCTGGTGGTTGTTGGCGACAAAGAAGTTGAAGCCGGCGACATCGCCCTGAGAACACGCAAAGGCGAAGACTTAGGTAAAATGACTGTAGCGGCATTTGTTGACAAATTGACGACAGAAATCAAAGACCGGGTCTGATGATATTAACCCTTGGAGGAACATACCATTAAAGTAGGAAAGAAACCGTTACCGACGAACAGGCCAAATCGTATTAACGAAGAAATCAGCGTCCGCGAAGTGCGTTTGATTGGTCTGGAAGGTGAGCAATTAGGAGTAGTAGGTATCGCTGAAGCCATTAAGTTGGCCGAAGAAGGTGGTTGTGATCTGGTAGAAATCAGTCCAACAGCTGAACCGCCTGTTTGTAAGTTGATGGACTATGGTAAGTTCCTGTTTGAAAAGGGTAAAGCTGCTAAAGAGCAGAAGAAAAAGCAAAAGCAGATCCAGATCAAGGAAATTAAATTCCGGCCTGGAACTGATGAAGGCGATTACCAGGTAAAACTACGCAACCTGCGTCGCTTCATTGAAGAGGGTGACAAAGCTAAAGTAACGCTGCGCTATCGTGGTCGTGAAATGGCGCATCTTGACATCGGTATTGACGTTTTAAACCGGATTAAAGACGACATGGCAGATATCGCTATCTGTGAATCGTTCCCAAGCCGGGTTGAAGGCCGTCAGATGATTATGATGCTGGCCCCAAATAAGAAGTAATAAGTGCATTCAAGTAGAAACCCTGTCCTGCAGTGTTCACACTGCGGGATGAGGTTTTTCGCCTTATTATTCGTTGTAATCAAAACAATGCGAGTTTTTAAACTATGCCTAAGATGAAAACCAATAAAGGCGCTGCAAAGCGCTTTAAAAAAACCGCTTCTGGTGGTTTTAAACGTAAGCAATCACATCTTCGCCACATCCTGACGAAGAAGTCTTCTAAGCGTAAGCGTCAGTTAGGTCCAAAAACGTTAGTTGCAAAAGTTGACGTCGCTGGTATCGCTCGCTGCTTGCCATACGCATAATATTAGGAGATTTTAAATGCCAAGAGTAAAACGTGGTGTGACCGCACGTGCGCGTCATAAGAAGGTATTAAACCAGGCTAAAGGTTACTACGGTGCCCGTAGCCGTGTTTATCGTGTAGCTTTCCAAGCAGTGATTAAAGCCGGCCAGTACGCTTACCGTGACCGTCGTCAACGTAAACGTCAGTTCCGTCAACTGTGGATTGCGCGTATCAACGCTGCTTCACGTCAAAACGGTTTATCTTACAGCCGTTTCATCGATGGTCTGAAAAGAGCATCTGTTGAAATCGACCGTAAAATTCTGGCTGACATCGCTGTATATGACAAAGGTGCATTTGCTGCCCTGGTGTCTAAAGCGAAACAAGCTTTAACTGCTTAATTCTAAGTAGTTGAAAAGGCAGCTCCGGCTGCCTTTTTTCATTTCACAATTCCACCTTTATCTTGAATGAACACCAACTGGTAAACGAATCGCTGTTGTGGAGATCGCTGTTGCACGGGTAACGATGTTAGCTACACTTTGTTTACCTTAAATAGTGAAGGTGCGAACAATGTGCCGCCGTTTTGACTTTGTTGTGATCTGGCTTTTCAGTTGGATGTTCTTGCCCGTCTTAGCTGAGCCTTTGACAATCAAATATCCGGCAGTTGCCAGCATGAGCGACTTTCGCTCGGAGTACCCGATAGCGCTATTAAAATTAGCACTTGAAAAAGCAAAGATGCAGGCCGATTTGCAGCCCTCCGCTGAGCCTATGTCAAAAAGCCGCGCCTTGTATTTATTAAGCACCGGTGCTGATATTGATGTGGTGTGGACCATGACGACAAAAGAACGTGAATTGGCTTATCTTCCGATCCGGATCCCAATTTATCGTGGGCTTGGCAGTTATCGGCTACTGCTGATTAGGGCGACAGATCAACAGAAATTCAGCCAGCTCAAAACGCAAAAAGCACTTCAGCAGCTCCGATTTGCGCAGGTGCATGACTGGGTCGACACTGAAGTTTTACGGGCCGCACGCTTTTCCATCTTGGCGGTATCGCAATACAACAATTTGTTTCAAATGCTGCTCAAGGAGCGGGTTGATGCAATTCCCAGAGGTGTGCTGGAGATTGAGGCAGAATTTCAGACCTGGCAACAGCAAGGTTTAGCCATAGAACAAGATTGGTTGATCTATTATCCGGGGGCGGTGTATTTTTTCGTCAAATCTGACAATCATGCGTTAGCGAAGATCATCGAGCAAGGCTTGGAGCAAGCATTGGCAGATGGTAGCTTTTTAAGTTTGTTCAATCAGTTTTTTCACCAGCATCTGCAAAATATGGCATTATCCCGACGAAGATTGATCAACTTACCTAATCCATTTCTCCCACCGTTGACACCACTTGATGATAGCCGTCTGTGGCATCGGATCGATCCCCATAACTGAACTTCAGTATTCCAACTACCTGACTTCCCGCGCTAGCTTTAACAGCTGTGAGCTCAGCTTTAATCCACGCTGTTGCGCCAAACTGTAATTGATCCGAAAGCTGATGCCGTTGGGTTCAGTCACCAGGCCAATCACAGCCAGGCTATGAAAGGCCTGGCTGTTGTCGCTGATCACCAGAATAGGGGTCAATGCCAGTTGTTTTTGCCAGGCACCGAGATCGCTAAGTTGGTCAAGACTTAGCAGCAGCAACTGACATTGTGCGGCCTCTGATGGTTGTTCGATGCTCTCGATTTGCAGTGGCTCTCCTTGGGTGCTGTATAATTTTGTCAGCCGCAAGGCCTCGATAAAACGTAGGTTACCGGCCACGCAATAGCGGAATAGCTCGGGCGGTGGTGGCGGCCATTCAGTAAACTGGACAAAACGCGCCACAAATTTTGCTTTCAGTAACATATCAGGTTCCACAGCGAATGCTGGCAGGCTGCTGAAAAAGATTCCCGCAAAAATGCGAGCCAAGTAATACCAGACTTTGCTCCTCATTGGCGTGGTCTCCACGTCAAACCAAGGCGGATAGTCCGTTCGACTTGACGGATCGGCGGTGCAGCTAAGCTGGGTTGATCGTCATACCGCGTGCCCGTGAGATTGTTGATCCCAAGAGTGGTCTCTAGCTCAGCAGAAATCTGCCAGAACAGATGGACATTGTGCAGTAAATAACCCGGCAACTTCTCCAATAAGGTTTCCCGTCGACTGACGGCACGGCTATGCCAGCTGAAGATGAACTCTGGCTTGAATAGTGGCTGGCTGTAGGTCAGATTGACTAAATGGTGCGGCGAATTCTCAAGCAGCTTGTGCTGTTCTTCGTAGGCGGTTTGTTGCCATGACCAATTGAACCGGATTTGTTGCTGGCGTGCACCACGATATTCAATTCCTGCATCAAAACCACGACTACGCAGCGGCGATCCATTGATAAAAGCACCAGAAAAAGGATTCAGTTCGATTAAATCGGTGATGTCAGAGCGAAATGCAGACAAGCGGTAGTGTAATTGCGAGTTGAGATAATGCTGCCAGGCAAGTTCAGTGGTGGTGATTTTTTCTTCACTGGGAACTGCAGATTGTGAGAACGCATTATTACTAAATTCATTCAGATTAGCGACCCGAAATGCGCTGCCGTGCATAAGTTTTAATGTCATATCCGCTCGCGTTTGCCATATCCATGCGAGTCGGGGCGAAGTGACGGTCGGTCCTCGTTTGCTTTCATCGACCCGGGCGCCCAGCACAATGGTATGTTGCGGGAAAATTTGCCATAGATCCTGTAAATAAAAGCCGGTTCTGCGATTGTCTCCGATAAAGGTAAATGACGCGGGATCACCTTGATCTCCAATCGTAATCTGCTGCTCCAAATCTTGCTGATGTTCGGCACCTGCCATCAATAGGTGCTGATCGAAACTGCGATTCATCAGGTGCAGTTCGACAAGCCGCCAGCGACCATCCAGTTTAGTTTCTAGCACCCGTTGGCTCGACGAAACATCGCGGTAAGGCAGCTCTCTTTGAAAGCTGAGGCCACTTTGGCTAAATTTCGCATCAAGCTCCCATTCGACTGAGAAGGCAATTTTTTTACTTAGCTTTAACAGGTAATTTTGATCGGTCAGCTTGTTTAGATCGGGAGTCCTTTGCGGACTCAGTCCGATCGGCATCAGCAGTTGCCGCTGGTTCATCGCTCCTTGCCATGTCCAGCCATGCGATTGAAAACCGCCTTGAAGCCGGTAAAAGTCCTCATTGTGGCCGGATTGCAATAAATGCGCGATTTGTTCTGGTGCAGGATACAATAGCGGGATATTTGGCCGTTCATTGAGGCTGGCACTGAACCAGCTTTCCCAATTTGCCTGTTCCCGATGAGCCCAACTTACACGCAGTTGCTGTTGTTGCAGACTGTCAAGCTGCATTGACAGTGCCACGCCATGCAAGCGGCCTGCACCTTTAGTAATAATGTTAATCACCCCAAAAAAAGCGTTGTTGCCATAAAGTGCCGATCCCGGGCCGGGTGTAAATTCAATTCGGTCGATGGACTCGACATCGATGAGGGCATCATTGCCAATCAGCATCGCGTCGCCAATGTTATCGTTTGCCCTGATCCCATCAATTAAAAACAGTAGTCTGGAGTTAAAGTCAGCATGACGGCCAAGGCCCCGCACGCCGATGTAGTGAAATGAGCCGTCATTGGTGATATAGATCCCCGGCAAAAACTGCAATATTTCGCCCAGGGTTCTTAATTGATAATTGCGGATGTCCTGACTGGTCAGCAGATACGTGATCGATGGAGCCGCGTCTGCACTTTGCCGCGTGCGACTCGCGGTGCTGATTTCTATATCGCGGGGCAGTGCATTTAAAGGTGTGTTCAGGAGCATTTCCAGGCTTGGCTCAGCCGCAGGAGGCTGCGACTGTTGTGCCCAAACTGTCGTACAAAACATTCCGTAAAAGAATAAGATATTAATCCGCATCTTGTACTCGCCGGAATGTGTTTTTGCCAGCCCTTTTGGCTGCGTACATAGCTTCATCGGCTTTTTGTAATAAAGTGGCAGCAGTTGAAGCATCCTGCGGACAAAATGCCAAGCCGATGGTGGCTCCAATCGGCATCTGTTGTCCACGAATGAACATAGGCTGCCTGATCGCGGCGATGAGCCGATCTGCCAGAGATTCCGCATGTCGGCAATCAATTAGCTGGCCAAGCACGATGGCAAATTCATCGCCGCCCAGTCGGCATAATAAATCCTCGTTTCGAAGCACCTGTAGCATCCGCTGCGAAACCTGTTGCAGCACTTCATCGCCATAATCATGGCCGAAACGGTCATTCACGGTTTTAAAGTTGTCCAGATCGATAAACATCAGTGCCAGCAGTTCCTGCTGCGCCACGGTTTGCTGAATTGAAGCCTCCAACTGCTGTTGAAAATACAAACGGTTTGGCAGTCCGGTCAGACTGTCATGATGGGCCAGCTGTTTTAAATGCAACCCGGTTTGGCGCTCTGCTGCCAGTTGTTGCTTCAGACTGCCCTGATTCGCAGCAACCTGCTGAAATAGCTGATTGATGCGCTCAGTTAACCGGCCAACCTCATCATGGCGACGGATCTCGCCACGCAGATTGTAGTTGTTATCGCGTGCCGCCTGCTCAGTTAATGCCGCGAGCTCCACAATCGGCGCCAGCACCCGTTGCTGCAATAGTCTTGAGCCACGACTGGCCAGTGCCAACATGCAGGTAGTAAAAACTGCCATCAAGGCGATCAGAATCATCAATTGCCGTTGCAGACCCTGCAAACTTTGCTGGATCAGCAATAGCCCAACCTGCTCCTGTTTAAAAAACACCGGTTGTTGGATCTGATATTGCCGCCAGCCTGAAATAATTTCGGCCTGTTGCGACCAGGTCGCCGGTGCAGGGAGTAAGTGCGTTAGTTGCGGTTGTTGCCATTGGACAAACAGAGTCCGGTCTGGCAGTAGTACCTGAATGGCTAGAATTTCAGAGTCGCGGCTGAACGTCTGAAGCTCTTGTTGGGCTGAGTTTGGATCACTAAACACCAACGAGGCCGCAATACTGTTGGCCAGTACTTCGGAACTAGCCAAAGCATTATTTTGCTGATGAGCAATAGATCCGAACCAAAACATTGCGGCCACGGCAACAAAAGTAACAGTTAAGGTCAGCGCCAATAGGGTATTGTTCAGGCGTGTCAGCCTGACCACCAGCGAATCGGGCAAGTCGCTTTTGCGTTTAAGCGTCAGAATACTGGTTGGATTCACTTGTCGGTTCGCCTTATCGGGACTGTGATTGGGGTCGAAGCCACCACAAACTTCAGTAGTCTTATTTTTTATAGCTGCTTGAGATAATATAGCGAGGATTTCATTAATTTTTTCAGCAACAGGGTTATTGCAGATCATGCGCGGGCAGCAACTGGAAAAAATCAATCTGGAACATGAAGCGGCCCGCTTATTCATGCGGTTATATGAGCGTCAGTTTGGATTGATGATGCGCCACATCTGGCATAATGAACCGGCCAAACCTGACGTCTCCTGTTACCTGGAAGATCAGCGACTTGATTTGGAGATCGCCCATTTGTATGGCAGTGAAGTTGAAGCCATGCATATCTTAGGTCGTCCTCTGTCCATGCAGACTCATCAGGAACTGCTGGCTTTGCAGCAAGTTCCGCCGGCTCACCGCTTACTTGAAGCATTAAACCGGTTGATTGCGCAGAAAGGCCGCAAAAGTTATGACAGTCAACGGGTCTGGCTAGTGATCCGAAATGCTAATCCGCACTGGCGTTGCGTTGACTTACAGCAACACCGGCCGCGATTGTTGCTTCCAAGCCAACATCCGTTTGAACAAATCTGGTTAGTTGGCGATATGGCCGGATTATCCGGCATACTCCCGTTATTTCCGGTCGAGATGTGGCAACAGGCGTTGCCTGCGTCATGACGTCCTGGTATCGGGTTTACCTCCAGCTACTCCACCGAATAGCGCGAAGTCGGTTTCCGTCGGTGTGGTTGCTATGGATGGGCTTGGTAAGCAGTTGCGGTTGGACCGGTTTTTGGATCCTCGGACAACAGCGACAGGGGGGAGAGCTATTACTGCCGATTTTGCTCACCTTATGGCTGTTGAGTTGGTTGTTTATCCGACAGTCGTTTCAGTTTAACCCACCTACCATGACTCATCCTCGCTGGCGGGCGACGCTTGCGCGCTGGTGGTTTGGTTTAAAATTTCACGGCATGGCCAGCTTGATTTTAATATTACTATGCAGTTGTTTGTTCATTAGTCTGAAGCTGGTCTCGGTGCTTTGGCGTTCTTTCGCTTGATTGAATACAAACATAAAAATGACTGAAGTGGAGTGTCATCATGTCCGTTCGGACTCAAATGTCGCAGCGTCGGCAACAATTACGACGTTGTGATGTGTTTTGCAGCGTGATTGATAATTTCGGCGATATTGGGATCTGCTGGCGTTTATCGCGGCAGATGGTCGCCGAACATGGTATTGCAGTGACCTTGTGGGTGGATGATCTGGTCAGTTTTCAACGAATTTGCCCACAGATTGTCGCAGATTCCGCGCAGCAACAAGTCAACGGCGTGACGGTCAGACTGTGGCAGGCGACCTTACCCGCACTTGACGATGAAGACTTGCCGGATTTGCTGATTGAAGCACTTGCCTGCACGGTGCCAGGCTCTTATCTAGAGCTATTGGCCAGAAAACGTCCCGACGCAATCTGGGTCAATCTGGAGTATTTGTCAGCGGAAGATTGGGTCCTTGGTTGCCACGGTTTGTCGTCGCCACAATCTGCAGTCAGTCTGGCGAAATATTTCTTCTTTCCGGGGTTTAGCCAGGGCACGGGCGGTTTACTGCGTGAGCATCACTTGGTCGAAGAGTTACAGGCCTTTAGCCGGGATTTGCAGGTGCAACAGCAATTCTGGCAAAGTGCCGGCGTTTTGGATGCGATGCAGTTTCAATTGAAAATTTCCCTATTTTGCTATGAACAGCAAGCGATTGCCGACTTTATCCAACAATTGCAACTGTTGCCACAGTCGGTGTTGCTTCTGGTGCCCGAAGGGATTGTCGCGGATCAATTGCGGCAGCTTTGGCCTGAACTCTCGCTCACAGCGACAGCGACGCAGAATCGTTTGCGGATCCAGATCCTGCCGTTTTTACCCCAGCCGCACTATGATTATCTGCTTGCCGCCTGTGATATTAATTTTGTCCGGGGGGAGGATTCAGTGATCCGCGCCCATTGGGCTGGCAAACCGATGATTTGGCAAATTTATCGACAGCAAGATCAGGCGCATCAGGTGAAGTTACAAGCATTTTTAGATAAGTTTCTCAGTTCAGCCTCGCCGCAAGTTGCAGCGCTGATCCGCCAGTTGCATATGCGCTGGGATCTTGAACAACCGCTAGCCGAGTTAGTGGCTTTGATGATTGAAAATATTGATAAAATAACTGAGCACCAGCAACAATGGCAGCAGTTTTTAATGTTACAGCAAGATCTTGCAACCAACCTCGTGCGTTTTGCCGAAAATAAATTTATAATGCCCCGCAATTTTTCCTAACAAGAAGATATTTCAATTATGATGAAGACTGCTCAAGAAGTACGTGCTGGCCAGGTAATCATGGTCAACAACGAGCCAATGGTTGTTCAGAAAGCTGAATTCAACAAATCTGGCCGTAACGCTGCTGTTGTAAAAATGAAGATGAAAGGTCTGTTAAGCGGTGGTGGTCTGGAGACCGTGTACCGTGCAGACGACAAGTTCGAACAAGTCATGTTAGACACTAAAGAAGTGACTTACTCGTACTACGCCGACCCAATGTACGTATTCATGGATGCTGAATACAATCAATACGAAATCGAAGCCGAAAATATGACTGACGCGCTGAAATATCTGGTTCCGGATATGCAGTGTTCAGTGGTGTTTTATGGCGAGCGCGCTATTTCTGTTGACCTGCCTCCGTTCGTTGTACGTGAAGTGGTGTACTCAGAACCAGCAGCCCGTGGCGATACATCAGGTAAAGTGATGAAGCCAGCAAAACTGGATACCGGTTTTGAATTGATGGTTCCTGCGTTCGTTGAAACCGGTGACAAAATCGAAATCGACACCCGTACCGATGAATACCGTGGCCGTGCTAAGTAATTAGTGACTGCAAACAAAGAACCCGCACTGTTGCGGGTTTTTTTATGACCACAAAAACCGGTTGGGTTTGGCTGGTCGCACTACATTCGGGCCAGTTTCATTAAATCCGCAAGTTGCAGATTAGGATCGCGGCTTTGTTTTAGCTGACACAGCAACAGCAAACCACAGCTAAAAGCGTCGGCCAGTGCATGATGTTGCTGGCTGGTTGGCAGGTGATGTCTGGCAAGACAGGCATTGAGCTGTAGATCTTTGTTTTTTAGCACCTTGCCTTGTTGTTGTAAACGCTGCCACTCCAAAGCCATGGTATCGACAAAGCGCAGTTTGGGCGCTTTACCAAATAATCGCTGGCATGCGACACTGATAAACTGTTGTTCTATTTTGGCGTGATGGGCAACAAAAACTGCGTTGGCAAACGAACTGAAGAGTTCAGTCAGCACCTCACTCAGTTCACGCCCCTGTTTGAGTTGAGTATCGTGGACGCCATGGTAGACCGCACTTTGACCGACACTCACCGGGCTTGCGATGAGATAGTGCCTGGACTCGGCCAGCAACAGCTCTTGTGTTTGTATCACCACCCAGCCGATACTCACAATATAGTCCGTTCTGGCATTGAGGCCGGTGGTCTCCAAATCAATGACGACAAAACGGCAATCGGCTACTTTTTGCTTCAGATCAGGCGTGCTGGCTTTTTCAAATTGCCGGATCACTGCATTGATCGGTTCATTGGCGACCAACCTGCTGTTCAGGCGAAGTGCGCGCAGGATAGTCCGCCAATCCAGCACCTTTAATTTGCTTAACAGGGCGCGAAAAGTGAACTTTGAAGAAACCATGTCAAAGCTCACGACAGAACCGGAAGCGCAAAGATTGTTGCGCAGCATTAATGACGTTAAAACAGTCTTTTAGCTGATGTCGTTGCAAACTCGATAGCACGCCGGGATCCAAGAGGTTGGTCACATCGTGGCCTTGTTGTAATTCTTGAACATGTTTATCAAAGCGCAGCTGCGATAACACGTCAAAAGCGTCGAGTAGATTCTGGCTTTGTTTTGGCTCGATTACTTGCAAAGCGGCTAATTGTTGTAGCCTTGTTCTGGTGTTTACTTCACTGATCCCGGCCGATAATGCATAGACTCTGACGATGTCGGTCAGCAGGCTGATGCCGCGTTTTTTTAAATCAAGGCCTTTTTTATGCTGACCATCCGCCTCTAAGATGAAATTTTTAAAAAAACCGAGCGGGGCGGTGCGCTCTAAAGCGGTTTGCGCCAAATGCATCAAAAACAAATCATTATTTGCGGTGCGGGCCAGAATGTCCTGCTGCAAAGCATTAAACAAACCGCGGCTGCCTTCAATCAGTCGCATGTCAAAATAAATACTGGCGTTTAACAGGGCTGCGGGTGTTGGCGAGCCAACCCAACGCGCAAACCGGCTTGACCATCCCTTGAGGCTTAAACGCAAGTCATCGTTACTGGCCATGATATTGCCAGGACAAAGCCGGATGCCACATTGAGCTAAGCCTTTACACACGAATTCGGCCAGAGCGCGAAAATAATCTGCAACTTCAGCGACCGGCTCTTTCTCCAACAATAAAGCATTGTCCTGATCCGCATTCAGGCTCTGATCCATCCGGGCCTGCGAGCCAAATGCCAACCAACTGAATACACAAGGGGCTTTGCCAAGCTCCAGTTGCGCTAACTGAATGAGTCTTTGTGTCAGCGCATCGGTAAAGGTGGTTAAAATATGGCTGGCTTCGGCTGCCGGAACTTGTTGTTTACCGAGAACTATTGCCAGTTCTTTGATTTGTAAACTGCATTGCTCCAGACCGTCTAATGTGAGTTGCCGGTGAATTTGGCCGATCAGATAAACCGGATGATCCTGTTGCGCCCGAATGATATCGGTCGCCGTGATCATGCCATAACTGACGCCCTGGTCGACCACTGGCAAATGGTGAATATTATGCCGGCTCATCAATTGGACCGCTTCAAACAAAAAAGCATGCCGATTTATATGATGCGGTTGGCGGGTCATAATCTGGCAAACCTGGGTGCTGGCTGGTAAATCTTTGGCCAGAACCCGGCTCCGTAGGTCGCGGTCGGTGATGATGCCCACCAGTTTTTGCTGATCCTCGACCAGCAACGACGACACCCGTTGTTCGGTCATTAACGCCGCAGCGGTTTGTACACTCTGTTCGGGGGTGATGGTCACCTTACGACGCTGTAATAAGTCATCGATTTTTAGAGTAAATCTGTGATGTTGCTGTTCCTGATATTGATGCAAACGACGGCTAAATAACCGCTGAAAGAACAGATCAAAATTTTTATACTGATGGCGTAGCTGATCAAAACTGGCTTGGTCCAGCCAATAGACCAAACCATCTTCTTCACAGCGCAGCTGATCCTGATCAGACAGTTCAGTTAATAATTTCTGATAGCCATAGAAGTCGCCTTCCTGCAGTTTTGCCAGTAACTGTTGCTGATCACTGTAAAGGGAAAAAGCGCCGGTGCGAACTAGCAGCAGACGGTTGGTATGGGTTGGCACCAGTTCCTGTGCCTGATAGTAATAAATGCTGAACTGGCGGGTAAGCCGGCTGATTTCTGGCGCCGGCAGCTGACTAAAAGGAGTGGTATTTGCTAAAAACTTCGTTACTTCGTTGATGTCGCTCATCTTGCTCACCACGCCTGCCTTGGAATGAATAATGTAGCAAGTGGCCTTGTTGAGCGACAGTCTACTTTAGTCGGAACCTTGTGGTTTGCAGAGCTCCAGCAGCAACTTATCTTCGCCGGAGAGAGGTTGCCATTGCTCGTTCACCCCTTCGCCAGGCAGTGGTAGTGGCAAGGTATCGCTATATAAAATCCGTTTTTGCAAGCTGCAGTGGATCACCTGCTTTAACCGCCGGGCTGGCTGGCGGTGTTCAAAAAAGTACAGATCAACCAGTTTCAAATCCTGGTTTTGCTGATGCGTGCTGGCATTTCCATTGTCCATCGCGACAAATTGGAGCGTGTGCGGGTGCAGGTAGCTCCAAGGTCGCCACCAGCTGGTGCTTTCGATGGTCCGCACCACGATCACATTGTTCGGCAGTAAACTCTTCTGATGCTCAAACCAGTGATACTCACCATGAATTTGAAAAGCCAGCATACCCAGACCAGCAAAAACCGGAACCCAATATTTTGGCAGACGTTGTCTGCTGAATTTACGTAACAGCAGGGCGATGCCCGCAGCGCCGACACCGGCAATCACCGTAGCAAGAAATTCCCATAACATCGAGGCAGAGATCCTTAAACGACCGATAACAAAAAAGGGCCTGTCACAGCCCATCGTACTGTGGGTCAAGGGGCGCCTGCACTGAGCTACAGGCGTCCCCGATCCAATCCTACTTAATGATCGATGGCAGTGCCAGCCCCCCGCGGGAAGCGTACACTTTCAACCAGGTCCTGAATGGCTTTCGGTGGTTGTTCCGTGACCGCTGACACCCCAAATGCAACCAGGAAATTGATCACGGCACCAACAGCACCGATAGACAGTGGCGATATGCCAAACATCCAATTCGCTGGAACGTTTTCAAAGGATGCAGTGCCTGGGATAAAGAACCAGCCAAGATACAGGAAGATATAGACACAGGTGAAGACCAGGCCAGATAACATCCCTAAAATTGCGCCTTTGTTATTTACCCGTTTTGAGAAAATACCCATCATTAAAGCCGGGAAGATGGACGCTGCGGCGATACCAAAAGCCAGGGCGACGGTTTGCGCGGCAAATCCGGGCGGATTCATCCCGAGCCAGGTAGCAACTATAATCGCGACGGCCATCGAGATCCGCGCATAACGCAGTTCTTGCTTTTCAGTGATATGTGGATTGATTGAGCCTTTAATCAGGTCGTGGCTGATGGCTGAAGAAATCGCCAACAATAAACCTGCGGCAGTCGATAAGGCGGCAGCTAAACCCCCGGCGGCAATCAAACCGATGACCCATCCCGGTAAGTTTGCAATCTCCGGGTTCGCCAGCACCAGAATATCGTTATTGACCGTCAGCTCATTGCCTTTCCAGCCGCGCTCGTTTGCAGTTTCTGCAAATGCCGGGCTGTGATTGTAAAGCTGGATCCGGCCGTCACCATTTAAATCGTCGTGTTTGATTAAGCCAGTTTTTTCCCAGTTTTTAATCCAATCCGGACGATCTTCATATTTAATTGCATCCGCAGTCGGACCATCCGGGAAAATAGTGGTCATCAGGTTCAGACGGGCCATAGAAGCAACGGCTGGAGCGGTCAGATACAGGATGGCAATAAACACCAGCGCCCAACCAGCAGACCAACGTGCGTCAGCGACTTTTGGCACCGTGAAGAAACGAATAATCACGTGCGGTAAACCGGCGGTGCCGATCATCAGCGATAAGGTGAACAACACCATGTTCAGCTTGTTATCCACGTCAGCAGTGTAATCAACAAATCCCAGTTCACGAACCACTTCATCCAGCTTTTGTAACAAAGGCACGCCAGACTGTACATGATCAGAGAACAGGCCCAGCGGTGGTAAGAAGGTATCGGTGAGTTGCAAAGAGATAAATACCGCAGGAATGGTGTAGGCGACAATAAGCACGACATACTGGGCGACCTGCGTGTAAGTGATGCCTTTCATCCCACCTAATACTGCGTACATGAACACGATGACAGCGGCGATAATTAAACCGGCATCGCTACTCACTTCCAGGAAACGGGAAAAGGCAACGCCCGCGCCGGTCATCTGGCCAATTACGTAAGTCACTGAAGCGATGATCAAACAGGCAACAGCGACTAAACGGGCGCCAGAGCTGTAGAAACGATCGCCAATAAAGTCCGGGACTGTGAATTTACCGAATTTACGTAAGTAGGGCGCGAGGAGCATGGCAAGTAGCACATAACCGCCGGTCCAGCCCATCAGGTAAGTTGAGTTGGCATAACCACCGACTGAGATCAGTCCAGCCATCGAAATAAAAGAAGCCGCTGACATCCAGTCCGCAGCGGTCGCCATACCGTTCATCACCGGATGAACACCACCGCCGGCGACATAAAACTCTTTGGTGGAACCGGCTCGGGCCCAAATCGCAATCGCGATATAAAGCGCAAACGAACCGCAGACAAAAATCATGTTGATTGCAAATTGGCTCATCTGGGGTTACTCCTCGTCCAGGCCGTATGCTTTATCAAGTTGGTTCATCTTCCAGGAATAGAAGAAAATCAAAATGATAAAGGTAATAATTGAACCTTGTTGGGCGAACCAGAAGCCAAGATCTGTTCCGCCGACTGTGATACTGGTCAGCAGCGGGCGTAGGATGATGCCAAATCCATAGGACACCAGTGCCCACACGATCAGGCAACCGATGATCAGACGCAAATTGGCTTTCCAATAGGCCTCTGCATTTTTATCATGCACCGTCATTGTTGTTTCCTTTTGTTATAGTTACGAGCAGCTTTAATCTAGCAGTTGGCGGTTACAGCGAAAGCCCGACTTTAGTCGAAGGAAAAGATCGGTGTATTGACATCCCACTGGGACTGGCCAACATTAGCGGTTAGCTGTGGCAGGATAAAAAGACGGAGAAGTGAGTGGCGGCGTGGATTGTTGCGGTTTTGGCATTACTTTATGTCGGTGGATTGTTCCTGATTGCCAACTGGGCAGAGCGGCACGCATCCGATCAACTACTACGAAAGTATGGGGGGCTGATCTACAGTCTGGCGCTTGCTGTCTACTGTACTTCCTGGACCTACTATGGTGCTGTCGGCTCGGCGATTAGCTCAGGTTGGGATTATGTGCCGATTTACCTCGGGCCGTTACTGGTGTTTGTCTTCGGTCAGCGCGTGTTGCGTAAGTTGTTGTTTGTCGCTAAAAAACATAATGTGACCTCAATTACCGATTTTATCAGTGCCCGCTATGGCAAACGCCACGCCATTGCTGCTTTGACCGCCTTATTGTGTCTGATTGTGGTGGTACCTTATATTGCATTACAGCTCAAAGCCGTCGCCGCCTCATACCAGGTCCTGTTAGGGCAACATGAAGATACGCCAGGGGAGTGGTGGCTTGATTCGGCGCTACTCAGTGCTGTGACCATGACCGTCTTCGCGATTTTGTTTGGTACCCGTAAGGTGCTGTTAACCGAGCAAAATCGTGGTGTGATGGTGGCCATCGCATTTGAATCGGTGATTAAACTAACCGCTTTGCTGACGTTGGCACTGGCTGTGTGTTGGTTTGTGCTGGACCGGCCCTGGCATGTGTTTGATGATTTCACCCGGTATGCGGCAACCCGCAGTGCCGCCGAGCCCTTTAGTCTACTGGCTTTTCTGACCAAAACTTTGCTGGCGATGGCGGCGATATTTTTGCTGCCTCGGCAGTTTCATGTCACTTTTGTGGAAAATGTTTCGGCCAATCATCTACAGCATGCCAAACGCTGGTTTAGCGGTTATCTGCTGCTGGTGACCTTAGTGGTGCTGCCCATCGCGCTTGCCGGATACCAGTTGTTTCCGACTCGGCTAGAGCAAGGCGATAGCTTCGTGTTGTTGCTTCCTGCCAGTCAAGGTTGGGAGAGCATTAGTGCGTTGGTGTTTATTGGCGGATTTTCGGCCGCAACTTCAATGATCATTATTGCCACTCTGGCGCTAAGCACCATGATCAGTAACGATGTGGTGATGCCGACTTTGTTGCGTTTTGCGCCGAATGAGCAACTGGCGCAGGATTATAGTCCGCTGATCTTAGGCGTCAGACGGCTGATGATTGTGGTCGTTATGGCGTTGTCTTACGGTTACTACAGTTTATTTGCCCGAAATTATGAACTGGCTGAAACCGGTCTGTTGGCATTTGCGTTAATTATTCAGCTGGCTCCGGCTGTGTTAGGCGGTTTGTACTGGCGTCATGGCCACGCATTAGGTGTTTATGCTGGGATCGGCGTCGGCTTTACGTTGTGGTTCTTTTGTCTGATGCTCCCGCAATTGGTCAGTGTCGGGGTGGTTGACCCGGCGATTATGCAACAGGGGTTATTCGGTCTGTCCTGGTTAAAGCCGACAATGCTCTTTGGGCTTGAACTGGATGCGCTCAGTCATGGCGTATTTTGGTCGCTAGGCCTGAATTTGCTGGCTTATGTGGTGATGTCCTTGCTGCACAAGGCCGATCTGAATGATCGGCTGCAGGCGGTTGCGTTTGTGAAACCTAACTTGCCCCTGGATGACGCGAAAACCGCCAGGCGGAGTCGGATTTATGCCCAGGATCTGAAAACCCTGCTGGAACGTTTTGTTGGACCTGGCCGTGCCGACGAATCCATTGCGGAATTTAGCCGCCGGCAACTACAGCCTCCGGCGTTGGACGAAGCCCCTGAGCCCGCGCTGGTACGTCATATTGAACGTGAATTGGCAGGAGTGATCGGCTCTTCCAGTGCTGCGGCGATGGTCAACGCGGTGTTGGATGGCCGGCAGCTCGCGTTTGAAGATGTGGTGACCTTGTTTGATGATACCCGCCAGGCGATCCAGTTCTCGCGAAAAATCCTGTTTTCAACCTTAGAGCATCTCAGTCAGGGCGTCAGTGTGGTTGATCGCGATTTGCAGTTGGTCGCCTGGAATCGCCAATATCTGGATATGTTTAACTATCCCGAGGGAATGATTCGGGTTGGCCGTTCGATTGCTGACATTGTCAGATTTAACGCCGAACGTGGCTTGTGTGGTGAAGGCAGTGCCGAAGAACATGTGCAAAAACGACTGCAACATATGCAACGCGGCACGGCGCACGTGTTTCAACGGGTGAGGCCTGATGGTTCCGTGATTGAAATGCGTGGTAACCCGATACCAGGCGGAGGCTTCGTTACGAGTTTTACCGATATTACGGAACACGTGCAAGCTGTTCAGGAACTGGCTGAAGCGAAACTGCATTTGGAGCAGCGGGTGCTTGAGCGGACTCAGCAGATCAGTCAGATCAATGAAGAGCTACGTGATGAAATTGAATTACGCCGAGTGACTGAGCAACAATTGCTACTGGCTAAAGCTGAAGCTGAAAGTGCCAATGCCTCAAAAACCAGATTTCTGGCGCTGGCCAGTCACGATATTCTGCAACCACTCAATGCCGCCCGCTTATTCACCGCAGCACTACAGGAACAGACGGAACCGGCACGGCAGCAAGCGATGATCGCCCAGCTTGATAATTCGCTAAAAGCAACTGAGGAACTGATATCGACCTTGCTCGAAATCGCCAAACTGGACGATGGTAAGTTAGAACCCGCCCGGCAACCGGTTGAATTGTCCGGCTTACTGCTGCAGTTACGCGATGAATACTCTTTGCTGGCTGCGCAGAAGCAACTGCAGTTGAAGGTACGAGGGAGCGCTTATCTGGTTGAAAGTAATCCAACTTACTTGCGGCGTATCTTGCAAAACATGTTGTCCAATGCCATCAAGTATACGTTAAGCGGTTCGGTACTCCTTGGTTGCCGGCGCCAAGGTCAGCATCTGTCCATCGAAGTCTGGGATACCGGGCCTGGGATCCAGACGCAGGATCTGCCTTATATTTTTGATGATTTTTACCGGGTAGATGCAACTTCCCGCGGGGAATCTGGTGTGGGGCTTGGGCTCGGCGTTGTGCAACGAATGGCCAAAAGCCTTGGCCATGTTCTGCATGTCGCCTCAACACCAGGTAAAGGCACTGTATTTCGTTTAACGGTGCCTTATCTGGGCAGAGCTTTATTGGCGGTTCACGAAACACCACACGAGTCGGCTCCACCAGCGAATCATAGTCCTTTTGCTGACTTTTCAATTTGTTGTGTCGACGATGATTTAACCAATCTCGCTGCGATTGAAACCCTACTCCGCCAATGGGGCGTTGGCCAGTTGCACTTGTGTCACGACCCACAACAAAGTATTGAACTTGCAATGTCCAGTCGCGCGCCCGATGTGTTGATCCTGGATTATCAACTGGGACAACAGCAAAATGGGCTCGAGTTGTATCAGCAGTTGCAATCGTATTGGCCTGATGTGCCGGCTATTCTGGTTTCAGCTGCGCCCGAACCAGATTTACCGCTACGCGCCAAGCAAGCGGGGATGATTTTTCTAGCTAAACCAATCAAAGCGGCTGCGTTGCGTGCTGGTTTAAATTATCTAAGGTTGGCAAAAGGTCACTAAATTTCTGCACCGCCATGGCGGTCGCAATTGAAACAACACGCAGTGGCCAATGATGGTCAAGGCTTTTGGGTTGAGTGATGCCCGTGTTAGGATGAATTATTGATTGTTGGAGAGATTTTTTAATGCATGCTGCCATTGAACGGCGATTTTTTTTCGCTTTGTTAATTCTTGTCACTTTTGCCTTTGGCCTGGTGTTGGAGCCATTTTGGGGGGCGATATTTTGGGCGGCTGCGTTGGCTGTGATATTTTTTCCGTTACAAACTTTTTTGTTACACAAGCTCGGCCATAAACCCAATCGGGTGGCGGCGCTGACCTTACTTATTTGCGTGGTGATGGTGGTATTACCGCTGTTGGCGATAGGTAGTTCTTTTGTGCAAGAAGGTGTCAGTTTTTATCAGCGAATTCAAAAAGGGGAATTAAATCCGGCGGCGACAATTGAAAGAGTGCGACAGGCTTTTCCTATTGTGACCGAAACCCTGCAGGAGTTTGGCGTCAACACGGACAATATCAAACAACGCTTATCAGAAACTGCTGTGACTGCCAGCAAAATGTTGGCAGAAAAAACATTTGCGATTGGTCAGAACGCGGCCAGTTTGTTTTTGAACATTGGTTTGATGTTATATCTGGCGTTTTTTCTATTACGTGATGGGGCAAAACTGGTTGAGTTGTTTATCGTTGCTTTGCCGCTTGGTGATGAGCGAGAGCGGATGTTATTTGCCAAGTTTGCTGAAGTAACCAGGGCGACAGTCAAAGGCAATTTGGTGGTTGCGGTGGTGCAGGGAACCTTGGGTGGCTTCATTTTGTGGGTATTAGATATACCCGCCCCGATTTTGTGGGGCGTCGTGATGACATTTCTGAGTTTATTACCGGCTATTGGTGCAGCGCTGGTTTGGTTTCCGGTAGCGCTTTATTTGTACTCTACTGGTCAATGGTGGCAAGCGACCGTACTGATGGCTTATGGCGCTTTGGTGATCGGATTAGCGGACAATATTTTGCGCCCGATCTTGGTTGGGCGCGATACCAAACTGCCAGATTATGTGGTGCTATTTTCAACCCTTGGCGGAATTACCTTGTTAGGGATTAATGGATTTGTGTTAGGGCCTCTCATTGCAGCCTTGTTTCTGGCTTTCTGGCAAATTTTTATCGCGGAATTTAATCAGACAGCTGGCATCACGCTGGAGCGAGCCGCGGATACGAGTGACCAGACGCTGGACCAAGACTCAAGTCAATAACGCTATCGCATCTCATTTTTCTGCCAAGCGGCGGACAGACTTTTCCGCCGCAGCTGCAACCAGCCTGCTGTAATAAACAACACAAAGTTTGTGTTGTGAGCTTACATCACGTCATGCTGCGCCATCGCGCGGTCCACCGGCGGCTCTAATTGCAACCGCTGTGCCTGAATCACCACCTGAGTTCGATTGGTCACGCCCAGCTTTCGAAAGATGGCGGTTAAATGAGCTTTTACCGTAGCTTCTGAGATGTGTAAATCATAAGCGATTTGTTTGTTGAGCCATCCTTCGGTCAAGTAATACAACACTTTGTATTGTTGGTTGGTGAGTTGCGCCACTTTTGCCGCTAAATCAAGGTCGGCCAGATTGTTCGGATCGGGTTTAAATAGAGCCTGTAGATTCTGAGGTAACCAGGTTTCCCCATTCATTACTGCCGATAACGCTTTACCGATTTCCACCGGGTGGGCCGATTTGGGAACATATGCCGAAGCGCCAAAGTTCATCACCCGGCGGATCACGTCGGGGTCATCACTTGCCGAAATAACAACAATTGGTAATGTTGGAAAATTTTTGCGTAGTTGAATAAGACCAAGAAATCCGCAATTTCCGGGCATATGGAGATCAAGCAGTAACAAGTCTGCGTCTGGGTGTTGTTCCAGTGCCTGGCAAGTGGCTTCAAAACAATCCGTTTCAATGGTTGCTTTGGTCATAAAGGTGTTACTGATCGCATTAACCAGTGCGTTACGAAACAAAGGATGATCGTCGGCGACTATGAGTTTGGTCATACTTAACTCCGGTTGAACAGGCAGGTCCATTCAGTGAACCGTGCCGAGCGTCTCTCCTCAATCGACCTGAACAAGCTTTTCGGTAAGATATACGGGGATATCCAAACCACGTTAAGCACCTGAGTGCAGCTCAACTCGCCATATTCAGATTGATCAGGCATCACCAGCATAGTAAAGACACTTGTCACTGTCTATGCTTTTACAGAGTATAAGCCTTTGATATGCTTATACTCTGTAGCTTCGATCATTTATTAAGACGATTTTCAATCAGATGGTCAACCACTGACGGATCGGCCAGGGTCGAGATATCGCCTAATGAATCGTGTTCATTTGCGGCAATTTTACGCAGGATCCGACGCATAATTTTACCTGAGCGGGTTTTCGGAAGCCCTGGAGCCCACTGAATCAAATCTGGGCTGGCGATTGGTGAAATTTCCCGTCGTACCCATTCCTTCACCGCTTTAGTCAGATCATCACTTGGCTCGACGCCAACACGAGGGGCGATAAAGACATAGATGCCCTGACCTTTTAAGTCGTGTGGGTAACCTACAACAGCAGCTTCGGCGATTGCTTCATGAGCAACCAGGCAGCTTTCTATTTCTGCGGTGCCAAGGCGGTGACCTGAAACGTTGAGCACGTCATCAACCCGACCGGTCAGCCAGTAATAACCATCTTCATCACGTTTTGCACCATCACCGGTAAAATACATCCCTTTATATGTTGAGAAGTAGGTTTGTTCAAAACGGTCATGATCACCAAATACCGTACGCATCATGCCGGGCCAACTGTCCAGCAGTACCAGATTGCCCTCACAGGGGCCGTCCAGCAGGTTGCCTTCGTTGTCGACAATAGCCGGGCGTACCCCAAAGAATGGCCGTGTCGCTGAGCCAGGCTTAAGCGCGGTTGATCCCGGTAAAGGAGTGATTAATGCACCGCCGGTTTCGGTTTGCCACCAGGTATCAACAATTGGGCATTTTTCTTTGCCAACTTGTTCATAGTACCAGTGCCAGGCTTCTGGATTAATAGGTTCGCCAACACTCCCCAATAAATGAAGGGAAGACAGATCTGCACCCTCCACAGCGGCTGAGCCATGCGCCATCAATGCACGAATCGCAGTAGGGGCCGTATAAAGAACATTCACTTTGTATTTATCAACAATCTGCGCAATCCGCTTCACACTCGGGTAGGTCGGTACCCCTTCAAACATCACACTGGTGGCACCATTTGCCAATGGACCATAAACAATATAAGTATGGCCCGTGACCCAGCCGACATCTGCAGCACACCAATAGACATCACCCTCCTGATAGTCGAATACGTACTGATGCGTCATCGAAGCCCAGACCATATATCCACCGGTGGTATGTAATACACCTTTGGGTTTGCCGGTGGAGCCGGAAGTATAAAGGATGAATAATGGATCTTCAGCGTTCATTGGTTCAGGTTCACAAACCTTCGGCTGACTGGCTAATAAGTCGTGGTACCAGACATCCCGGCCCGCATGCTCATCTATATTTTGACCTACATGCTTAACAACAATAACGTGCTTTACCGGGTTTGCTTTGCCTAAGTGACCTAAAGCTAAGTCGGTATTATCTTTTAATGCCGTCGTACGGGAGCCGCGTAAAGCTTGATCTGCTGTAATAACCAGTTTTGAGTCGCAATCCACGATACGACTTCCCAGGGCATCCGGAGAGAAACCTGCAAATACGACAGAATGTACTGCACCGATACGGGCACAAGCCAATAATGCGACTGCCGCCTGTGGGATCATCGGCAGATAGATGGTGACCCGATCACCTTTACCCACGCCCAGACTGCGCATGCCGTTGGCGAGCTGACACACTTCGTCGTACAACTCCTGATAAGTCACTGCTTTTTGTACACCAGGCTCATCACCTTCCCAATAATAAGCAACTTGATTCGCTTTTTTTGGTAAGTGACGGTCAAGACAGTTATAACTGGCGTTTAGAGTTCCATCACTGAACCAGTTCACATGGACATTACCAAGATCAAAACTGCTGTCTTTTACTTTGGTAAAAGGTTTGATCCAATCCAGCCGGCGGCCATGCTCAGCCCAAAATTGTTCCGGCTGTTCTATCGATTGCTGGTACATCCGCAGATATTGTTCGTTGGTCAGGTACGTTCTGGCCAAAGCCGCTGAGGTCACCGGATAAAGTTGTTGATGGGACATAGGTAAAAATCTCCAAGGGCGCCAAGCGCCAGCTGCAAAATATTGCTGTTGTTCTACCGCATGGGGCTAGTGTCGAAAATTAGACATTAGTCTAGCTGGTTTCAAATATTTCGATGCTCTACGACTAATGGCTAATCGACTAAAGACTAATTGAGCCCGTTGCAAACCTGAACCACAGTAGTGGTGTTATTGATTAAAAAACAACACCGACAAGGCGAACGGAGCACAACTATGCAACAAACTACATTTAATAAAGGTCAAACCAGATTGACTCAGTTAGCTGCCGCAGTAATGACAGTATTCTTTTGTCAAAGCGCGTCCGCAGGCTTCAAGGTAGGAGATACCACCGAAATTAATATTGGCGGTTACGTGAAACTCGACGCTTTATGGACTGATACCTCGGATGCAGCGATAGGGACGGGGATTGGGCGTGAATTTTATGTACCTTCCTTGATCCCGGTTGGCGGAGTCTCTGAATCGGCAAAATGGGATATGCATGCTCGTCAGTCAAGGTTTTTTATTACCAGTGATACCATGCTTGAAAATGGTAAGAAAATTAGCGGACGTTTTGAATTCGATATGATGGCAACCACGATTGGCGATCAACGGATCAGTAATGGTTACGCGCCGGAAATCCGGCATGCCTTCATTAATTATGATGGATGGACGCTCGGCCAAACCTGGTCAACCTTTATGGATGTTAACGCGCTGCCAGACAGTCTTGATTTTATCGGGACTACTGATGGTACCGTTTTCGTACGTCAGGCAATGATTCGGTATACCACTGGCGGTTTTCAGGTTGCCTTAGAAAATCCGGAGACCACAGTGACGCCTTTGGGGGGCGGCGCTCGGGTTGTTACTGATGACAACTCTGTTCCTGATGTTGTTGTTCGTTATAACCACACTGCAGACTGGGGTGGGTTAACCTTTGCTGCATTAACGCGTCAGTTATCTTATCAGCAAGGTTCTATTGACGATTCGACCCGAGCTTCCGGTGTGTCGTTTAGTGGAAAAATTAACTTGTCTAAAACCGATGACCTGCGGTTTTCGGTAACTTATGGGGATGTGGGGCGTTATTTGAGTCTGAATACTGCCAATGATGCAGCGCTTAATGCCGCAAGTCAGCTAAAGGCGATCAGCAGCCTTGGGTATACTATCGCCTACAAGCATGCCTGGAATGACAAATGGCGTAGCAGCTTCTTCTATTCTGCACAGCAGATAGATAACCCAACAGAATCAACCGGACTAGCCCAGACTGAAAAAACCAGCAGTTATAGTGCCAACTTAATATATCAGCTGGCTTCAAAGGTATCTGTCGGGGCTGAGTTTAAGCATGCAACCCGGGTGCTTGAATCCGATCTCGAAGGTGATATGAATCGGATCCAATTTTCAGCTAAATACGATTTCTGAGTTTATAGAAAACTAGACGCGTTTGGGAAAAGTCTTTATCAAATTCAAGACATCCGGTTTGCAGTTTGCGTCGTAGATTGTTCTGGTTAGATCAGGAGCAAACTATGGCGCACAAACTTGAACATTTAAATTTCGATGATGTTGAAATTAACCAACTGACGATCCATTCTTTTGAGATGGGCGTTTACCTGGCAGAAGTCGACTTTGATGGCCGCAACGAATTCATCGTTGGCAATGATAACCGACCCAGGTGTTTCTCAAGCGTAGGTCAAGTCCAACAGGAACTGTGCAATGCACGGATAAAATCTGCATTATTGGTGCATCAATCCGCTTATGATGAAATGATTGGTCTCAGTGATAAGGTCGATAATCGGCTTGTTGTGAAGCTAAAATAGTAAATATTGACGATAAAAAACACAGGTTGCGCGAAAATTCGGCAGTCGCACCGTGTTTTTACTATTTCTTCAAATTCCCGCTTGCACCATTTCAAATACGCCCTATAATGCGCGCCATGCCGACGGGGCGGTGCGAAAGCAGCGAACTGAGTGAGTTTGAAGAAAGTGAAAATAGTCGATAAAAAGACGCTTGACACGAACTAAAAACTGACTAAAATGGCCGCCTCGCAGCGAGGAGGGGTTGAGAAGCCCGAAAGTCGATGTAAGGTGAAAGCAAGTTAGGTTGGGCAGCAGAGCTCATTAAATAGTGAATTCTGCTGCTTGACTTAAATTCTGGCAGGTGTAACATACGCCTCCCGCTTCGAAGTCGAAGCACGCTCTTTAACAATAAGCAATCAATCATCTGTGTGGGCACTCGTGAGAGAAGATTCGCAAAACGAATTAACTTGGTATGAGTGACATGTAGAGAAATTTATAAGTCAGGTAATACTGAGCTTGCAAAGAAATTTGCAGAAAAAACTTTTAATTGAAGAGTTTGATCATGGCTCAGATTGAACGCTGGCGGCAGGCCTAACACATGCAAGTCGAGCGGGGTTTTCGGACCTAGCGGCGGACGGGTGAGTAATGCGTAGGAAGCTACCCGATAGAGGGGGATACCAGTTGGAAACGACTGTTAATACCGCATAATGTCTACGGACCAAAGTGTGGGACCTTCGGGCCACATGCTATCGGATGCGCCTACGTGGGATTAGCTAGTTGGTGAGGTAATGGCTCACCAAGGCGACGATCTCTAGCTGGTTTGAGAGGATGATCAGCCACACTGGAACTGAGACACGGTCCAGACTCCTACGGGAGGCAGCAGTGGGGAATATTGGACAATGGGCGCAAGCCTGATCCAGCCATGCCGCGTGTGTGAA
>Ga0209207_1000069_pt1 | contig 92045 bp, 83 predicted proteins | sample SaghotsprinmetaG_FD_184140 | JGI IMG/M metagenome (GOLD analysis project Ga0209207, IMG submission 184140) | Hot spring microbial communities from South Africa to study Microbial Dark Matter (Phase II) - Sagole hot spring metaG (SPAdes) (version 3) | ecosystem: Environmental > Aquatic > Thermal... | reverse complement strand
GGGAAAATACGGTTCCCTATCAGCGGCGGCGGATCTTGTCCGGTCGTTCCGTTGGGGAAACCCCCTTCAACATCAAGTCACCCCGTTACGATGCCTACTACCGGGCGAAGCTGGGCTTCCCGCAAGCGATCTGGCAAACCTCCGTGCGTCGCTATACCACCTACGACAAGCAGCCCCGTGCTGGTAGCCCTGCCCTGTTCCTTAACATGGCTCGTGCCATCAATCCCCAAGGCAACCAACCTCAGCGGCTTTCAGCCCTCAATATTGATATTGAGAAGTCGGTTCCCTATCGTAAATAAGGGTTGCACGGTGCGCTCCCGTACCGTGCCAACTTCGCTGGGTAGGTTAGGGCGATGGCTTGGGCCGTATTCCCTCGCTGGCTCGATCTACCCTGCGTCCCTTCTGAATCTTTCTGAATATCTTTCTGAATATCTTTCTTTCTGAATATTAATGCTAGGCAAACGGCTGCCCTCGCTGGCTCGGCAAAAATGAGGCAGGATGATTGCCCGTTTTGTCCCGGCTAATGCTACAGTTTTGTGCATGAACAAGGGAAAACGAACACAAACTCCCGAACTCAAGGTGCAACTGTTGCGGGAGGGCATTGCCGAATCTTTTCACTGCGTTGAGGCGGTGGTTTGCGACGATCGTGGGCGCGTCCTATCCGTGGCCGGTAACTCAGAAACGACAGCCTTTGTGCGATCGGCCCTGAAACCCTTCCAGGCCCTAGCGGTTACCACCACGGGCACTTTAGCGCGTTATGGTCTCAACGATCGGGATTTGGCAATTATTTGCAGTTCCCACAAGGGCACGGTTGAACAAGCCCGACAGGCCTTTAATGTCCTGTGGCGCTCGGATATCGACCCGTCAGCCCTGCAATGTCCGACCCCACCGGGCAAGCGAAGTCCCCTAGAGCATAATTGTTCCGGTAAACACGCCGGGATGCTCACAGTTTGTCGGCAGCGTAATTGGCCCTTAAGCAACTACACCCAGTACAAACATCCGGTGCAGCAACTCATTTTGAGTAAGATTGCCGAACTGTTGCGAATGCCCGCAGCGGAATTTATCGAAGCACGGGATGACTGTGGGGCACCCACCTACTTGTTCCAGATTAGCCAGATGGCCTGTCTCTATGCCCAACTCAGTTCAGGCAACAACCTGGACATGGAGCGGATTATCCGAGCGATGACGGGCCATCCCGATCTCATTGCGGGGGAAGGGGAGTTTGACACCGTGCTCATGCAACTCACCCAGGGCGAACTGGTCAGCAAGGGAGGGGCCGAAGGGGTTCAGTGCATTGGTCGCGTGGGGGAAGGCATGGGCTTGGCCATTAAGGTGCGCGATGGGGCAAAGCGGGCCAAACATGCGGCGGCGATTCAATTGCTGAAGCAACTGGGCTGGATTACCCCCGCGATCGCTGAAACCCTGGCGGAAACCTTTACCAGCCTCAGCGCCTACAAACGCCTGGAGGTATTGGGAGAACTGTCCTTGATCTAATGCCGTGACCTTGCGGTAACCTCGCCTTGCCATCCCTGAGGACCCTAGTCGCTTGGACAGTAAACTCCGCAAGGTTTTAAACTCCGCAAGAAGCTCCGCAAGGTTTGTTGTGCTGGCCTTAGCCGACAACGACTCAAGTCGTTACTACGAACGGTGCCACTACGAACGGTGCCATTGATGTTTACGGTACTAGGCCAATAACCACGGTTGGGCCAATTGCTCCATTTTTTGGGCCAATTGCACATCCAGACTGCTAATTGCCTGACCGAGATCATGGGTAACCAGATCCACCCGGACCCGGTTGTAGACATTAAACCACTCTGGATGATGGTTCATTTTCTCGGCTTCGATCCCTGCTGCTACCATCCAAGCCATTGCTGTGGTAAAAGTCGGGAACTGGTACTCTCGATGGAGTTTGCCCTCGCGGATCACCCAACCCGGTAGGTTAACCAGGGCTTGTTGCAGTTCCGGTTCACTGAGTTTATGTCCCGCCATGCGTTTACTCGCTCTTGCAAGGTTTTTCCCATTCTATCGAGCCATTGGGTGACGACGATCGACAAGTGCTGACCTTGTGGGGCTGACAGGTTCCCCCGGCGGTGGACAGGACTAGGAAACGAGATCGCGATCGCACCCGGTGCAATGGCCAGACACAGCGGCTAGACACAGCAAGTCCCTAGCCCGTCACACTTTCCAATAATTGCCAGTGGTTATTTTGGGTCATGGCTTTGTTCACCATGTCAAACATTTGCCGACAGTGGTTATTCACCTGGAGAGGGAGTTCTTCATTCTTGGCAACAAATTTCATGCGGACCTCTTCGTCCGTGGCGGTGGTTTTGTCAATCAGGACCTCGACTGTGACCAGTTTGGCAAAGGCTACCTGACCAGGGATTTCCCGTGCCATCATGTAGTCGCCCGTATCATAGATGACATCAAAATTACAGGACTCCAGGACTTCCGTCAGTAAGTTCCGGAGGTTATCCATTGGGGTTGCGACGGTAAAGAGACCAGTATAACGAGCCATAAAACCCTCCGGGGATGCAGCACTGCGACGTATGCAACTAAATGCAATTTATTTATGATATCGAACCTATGATATCGAACCTATGATATCGAACTCAGGCATTGATTAGTTTCCCACGGGCTAGCCAGGAATCCGGACGAGACTTGGGAAATCATTATAATCGCGGCAACGGAGGATGACAGCTCAGGAGGGGGCAGATATGGGACAGGGCAAGTTGATCGTGTTTGAGGGGATTGACGGGGTGGGCAAAACAACCCAACTGCAACGACTTCAGGCATGGCTACCCACCAGCGGTCTGCTCCTGCCAGGGCAAGCTGTGTACACGACCTATGAACCAGGGGCCACGGGATTGGGTCAGTATCTCCGCCGCTGTTTACTAGAGGCCAAGCACTCAGCCGACGAACCAATCGCCGATCGCGCGGAATTACTACTCTATGCCGCCGATCGCGCCCAGCATGTGGAAACGGATCTGAAACCCCGTTTGCAGCAAGGAACGGTAATCCTCTGCGATCGCTATGCCGACTCGACGGTGGCCTATCAGGGCTATGGGCGGGGGGTGGATTTGGACCTCATTGCCCAGGTCAATGCGATCGCGACGGCAGGACTGGTCAGCGATCTGACCCTCTGGCTGGATCTGGACTATGACCGTGCCCGTGAGCGTAGCCAACACCGGGGCCAACCCGATCGCATGGAGCAAGCGGAACGGGATTTCCACGATCGAGTACGCCAGGGCTTTTATGCACTGTGGCAGGCCCATCCCGATCGCATCGTGCGGATTGATGCCCATGCCGAGACAGGGACGATCGCGCAGGTGATTCAGCAAACGGTTCGCACCTATTGGCAGCAATGGGACCAGGGCGGCTAGGGGTTATGCGAAAAGCCCGATCGCGGCGCGCCCCCTTGCCATAACCTTGGCCGATTGTCCGATTGTTCGCCACACTAAATCTTAGGCATACCCAAGCTCTCCTTCCCCATCGCGATCGTCCTCCAGGCATCTCTAGGCAGCTTTGCTCGGTATCTTTAAGTCCAGACATCTTTAAGCTGGCGCGGGGGCTGGGGTTAGGAGCTTTTGATTATCCTAGGGAGCAGGGATGCGATACGGTTGAGTGAGACTGATGTTGCGATCGTGCGCGTAGACAGTCGGTGAGTCCTCATGCTGGATACCCTAGAGACCCTATCAGAGCATTGCTTAGATGCCACCGCGATCCTCAGCTTGGTGCAGCAGGAGCAATTGCTGGTGGTCAATAGCCATCGCCGGAATGGCCTGATCCTGATCAAGCCCTATCATGCTGAGTTTGCGGGGCCAGGGGCCACCGTCGGAGGGATTTGCGATCGGGATTGTCAACAGGTTATTCCTGTGGGGGATCTCTCCCTCGTCGTGCCCAGCAGTTGCGAAGAACGCCAGAAAGCCTTTCTCATCCGGCGACAATGGATTCGTCTGACCCAGCAATTTACCGATATGGAAGCCCCACTCCAGCGGGCGCAAATGATCCTGAACCAATTTGAGAACTATTTTGATGCCGAAACGGTCCTGCACCTGCCGGACGAAGCCTTTGCCCTCATGGTGGGGGTGCTGCCCCATACAATCCGCAAAGCCCGCCGTACCTCTGGTAAGCTAGCCCCTTAAGGGAGTTCCGCGCCCTACCCAACCAACGCCACTGGTGGCAGACGTGCGATCGTCCCCTAAACCCTGGGAATTTCCACAATACTCACCGATCGTTGGGGTAGCCGCACCCGTAGCCGGTTGTGTCTCACGGGGAGCGGGGTTTGGGTGATTTTCCCGGCCTGTAGACGACGATCGGGGTTAGGGGCTAGGGGTTGGGTAAACCCATACTGGATTGCCCAGCGGTCGAGGGCAGGTAAAGCCGATAGATCCAGGCTAATTGCCAAGTCCTCGTCAAACTTACGATTAATGGCATGGACATAAATCCTGTCGTCATCCGCCGTTACGACCAGATCAACCCAGGCAATTTCCGCTTTGGGACTTTGAGTCCATCCCATTGCCAAGGGCTGGCGGTACCTCGGCACCTCCGATGCGTCAACCTTCAGCAGGGTCGAGCCATGATGGTTGCTGTACAGCCGGGTGACCTGACCTTGGGGCAAAAAGTACGGGCGTGTTTGGGCCGTGGGATCAACCCGAATGCTGGTGATATCCCAGGTGGCCCCAATCAGGAGGGACTGACAGGCGATCGCAATTTGATCACCGTGCCGCATCAAGCCATTGAGAAATCCTGCCGCGCCGATACCCGCTGCCACGGGCCAGTCGAGGGCTGGAGGGGGGGCCAGGGCATCAAACCCCCAACCGTTCCAGTTCCATTCCGTGACCGCCACCTGGTAGCCCAGGGATTGGGCAAGCTGGATTTGCGGCGCGACGCCCTCGTTCACCCCAGATGCTGAGGAGAAATGTCCCGGCATGGCCACCCAGGCATACCACCAATCGGCTGCCGACAGCGATCGCAGGGGTACGGGTTGTCCATCTTGGGTCACCGCCTGCACCCGTCCTGGCGCATAGCGATGGAAGGCAAGGTACTTAATCCGTCGCCGGAGCAGGGGATCGCTCAGTACGGTCTGTTCCATCTCCCACCCCAATGTCCCATCCAGGATCAGGTTGACATTGGGATCGACGGCATCGATCGCCTGGATATAGGCCCGCAGACATTGCACATACCACTGGGCCAGCGCCGCTGGATCACTCAACCCGGTGCCTGCCTGCACTCGCTGCCGGAAGCCCCCCATCCAGATCTCATTACCGATTTGAATATATTCAACCCGGTATGGCTCAGGGTGACCATTCGCTTGCCGCACGGCAGGCCAGTCTGGCATCCCCGGTGGTAATGTTGTCCCCACGGGCACATTGACATAGGCCACTAACCCGGCGGCTTGCTGGGCCGCTGCCGCTAGGGGTTGTCGGCGAGCGAGGGCATCTAAAACGTTGACGACCAGGATAGTTTCAACCCCTAACTGATCCCGCAACTGAAAATACTCATCCAGGCCAAACTGATTGGTAATTTCCTGGCCGCGATGGCCGATGGTGATCGGACGCTCCCGTCCCCGCCCCGGTACATTGCTAATCAGATCACGCCAGTCAATGAAATCCACATCGGTTCCCCCCGGAAAGCGGATCAGGGGAATGTTCATCTCCTTCATCAAGGCCACGGCTGCTGGTTGAATGTGGCGGGTTCCCGGCTGAAGGGCAACTTCCGGACCCGGTTCACCCCAACTTGCGCGTTCCAAAAACTGCCCAAAGAGCCGATCGTCAATGTGGGCGATCGCCTGGTCATAAACCCTAAAGCGCATCAAGGACTGTGCTCTCGCCATACTCAGCGCTAACCAACAGGCGAGGATCAGGGCTAGGCCGCATCCCCCCCAGAACCACAGTCGTCTTCGAGTCCTACGCACGATCGCAGGCGGTAACGCCCCAGGGTCAACACTCGCAACCATAGCACACAGACGCGGGAAGGCATCAAGCCGGAATCTGATCGGGAAGCGGGTGAAGTCTTGGGGGATTGGGCCAGGTGCAGTTGAGCGTCCATCCCGGAAGCCGACAATACAATCGGGAATAAAACCGCGAATAAAACCCGTTCTACATCTGTAGCCGAAGATACTGTTAAGAGTCACCCGATCGCTTCCCTCCCAGAGAGACAATAGGGAAAACCCATTTAACGCCCATCTCAGGACCGGCCACGATCATGCAGCCCATTCGCACCTTCAAAGTTTCTCCATCCCTGCCTGCTCGGTTGGAGCCGTTGCGGACCCTTGCCTATAACCTGCATTGGGACTGGAATGCTGAGACACGGGATCTCTTCCATCGCCTTGATCCGGCCCTGTGGGACTCGACCCACCATAATCCCGTCTTGATGTTGGGCACCATTAGTCAAACCCGGCTGTATGAAGTGGCTGAAGATGAGGGCTTTCTGGCGCAAATGGATCGGGCCAGCCGCCAGTTGGAGGTGTACTTACAGGAGCGATCGTGGTACACCAAACATCGCCATCACCCCGTTAATAATCCCAATCCACCTAAGGATTGCATTGCCTACTTCTCGGCGGAGTTTGGTTTAACGGAGTGCCTCCCCGTCTACTCTGGTGGCTTGGGGGTATTAGCCGGGGATCACCTCAAGTCAGCGAGTGATCTAGGATTACCCCTGGTGGGGGTCGGGCTGTTATACCAGGAGGGATACTTTGCCCAATATTTAACCCCCGATGGCTGGCAGCAAGAGCAGTATCCCATCAATGACTTTTATAATATGCCCTTGCACCTAGAGCGACATCCCGATGGGTCGGAAATTCGGATTGGGATTGATTGTCCTGGCCGCACGGTTTATGCCCGCATTTGGCGGATTCAGATTGGCACGGTTCCCCTCTATTTAATGGATACCAATATTGAGCCAAATAATCCCTACGATCATGACATTACGGATAAGCTCTATGGTGGCGATATCGATATGCGGATTCACCAGGAAATGCTCCTGGGGATTGGGGGGGTGCGGATGCTCCGTGCCCTGGGTCTACAACCGACGGCCTATCACATGAATGAAGGACACTCGGCTTTTCTGTCGCTGGAGCGCATTCGGATTCTGATGGAGGAAGAGGGACTGAACTTCACAGATGCAAAGCAAATTGTTCAGTCGAGTCAGATGTTCACAACCCATACCCCAGTTCCGGCAGGGTTTGATCTGTTTGATGCCGATCGCATCATGCATCACCTGGGGAGCTATGCCCATAAATTAGGGTTATCGCGGGAGGAATTTTTATCCCTGGGTCGTGAGAATACGGGGGATTTATCTGCACCCTTTAATATGGCAACCTTGGCGATTAAGACGGCCAGTTTTATTAACGGGGTGAGCCAATTGCATGGGGAAGTCTCCCGCACTCTCTTCCGTAACCATTGGCCAGAGTTACCCCTCAGTGAAGTGCCGATTACGTCGATTACCAATGGGGTTCATGCCCGTAGTTGTGTCTCGAAATTTACCCAGGAATTATACGATCGCTATCTCGGTCCCAGTTGGTCCAGTGCGCGGATTGATAGCCCCCTGTGGGATCGGATTGAGACGATTCCTGACGAAGAATTGTGGCGTAACCATGAGCGCTGCCGATCGGAGTTGGTCGTGTTTGCCCGCGATCGCCTGTGCCACAGTTTGGCGGAACGGGGGGCCTCCCCGATCGAGATTGCGGAAGTGCGGGAAGCCCTTGATCCCTTTGTGTTGACGATCGGCTTTGCCCGTCGCTTTGCCACCTACAAACGAGCGACTCTCTTCCTGCGCGATGTGGAACGGTTGCAACGGTTAATCCATGCACCGGGACGGCGGGTACAGTTCATTATTGCGGGCAAGGCCCACCCGAAGGATGTGCCAGGGAAGGAGTTAATCCGCGATATTATCAAGTTCATTCAGGATCAGGGCCTACGCCATAGCCTGATCTTCATTCCCAACTACGATATCCAGGTCTCCCGTCTGTTGGTGGCGGGCTGTGATGTGTGGCTGAATACGCCCCGGCGACCCCGCGAAGCGTCGGGGACCAGCGGCATGAAGGCAGCAATGAATGGGGTATTGAATCTCAGTGTGCTGGATGGCTGGTGGGCGGAAGCGGATTATGCCAATTCGGGCTGGCCGATCGGGCGGGGCGAGGTCTACACAGACCCGGACTACCAGGATGAGGTGGAGGCCAATGCCCTGTATGAACTGCTGGAACGGGAGGTAGTCCCCACGTTCTACGATCGGGATGCCGAAGGCTTACCCCGCCGTTGGATTGCCAAAATGAAGCAAGCGATCCGGCTCAACTGTCCCCATTTCAACACCGCACGAATGGTGGCCGAGTATGCTGAGCGGGCCTATTTTCCCCTCAGCGATCGCTATCGCACGATGACCGCTGATCACTATGCACCCGCGCGCGAACTAGCCCAGTGGAAAGCTCGAATTTTTGAACACTGGTACAACATTCAGATCGAGCAGGTGGATATTGACGCACCGGAGGAAATCAAGGTCAACGAGCCGATCGCGGTGAAGGCGCGGATTAACCTAGCTGGGCTGAGTGCGGAGGATGTGCAGGTGGAACTGTACCAGGGAGATGTGAATGATGCCGGGGATATTCTCAATGGCGTGCCAGTGATCATGACCTACCAGGGGAGAGACGATCAACAGTGCAGCGTATATACCGGTGAGGTCAGCTATCATCGCAGTGGCTTGCAGGGCTTATCGTTACGGGTATTGCCCCGACACCAGTACCTCGCAACGCCCCATGAGATGGGCTTGATCCGTTGGGCGTGATCATTCCCCCAAGATCAGGTATCAAGGACAGATAAAAGCTTGACAGCACGATAGGTTTTCTCGATATCGGGGAGGCCCGTCGGCATTCGCGCAAAACCACCCTTGCCCATTTGACACAGTTTAACAAAATTGACGACTGAGGTCGGATATTGAATCTCGACACCGAGGAGTTGGCAGGCAAAGGTACCAGCATATAGCAATCCCAAGTCATTTATGAGAATGGGAAGGGACATAGTGAATCTCTATCAGTAGATATAGGATTGGCTTCTCTCATGAATCATCTGGGATTGCTATAGACCACATCCAGGGTGGTAAAAAGGCCATTTTTGGTATTGGTAAATCCGGTTTCCTTCTCTTGTAAACGACTCAGAAATTGGCGCGTCTCGTCTAATTGCTGAAGGTCATAGCCCAAAAGATGCAGGACGCGTAAACTTAAATAGGTTTCCACCAGGTTCGGATACCAGCCAAAACTACCCTCCTGTTGCAGATTCAAAAAATAGGTTTGGATCGCCGCCCGTTCAGTAACAGCGCCCACCAGGGTTTTGGCCTGCACCCGGCGCAGCAGCCAGCGCAGGTTTTCACCGGCATCCTCCGGGTTGGGGCGATCGGGCAACAGGATCGGCAACTCAGCCAGGGTAGTTTTCAGGGTTGCATCCATCTCCAATTCGCCCATTTGAGCCAGAGTCCACAGGGGAAAGAAGGCATAGTTAAAAACCTGGGCCTTGCCCAGCGCTGTCTTGAGGTATTGGACGACACGATCGCGGTTAGGAACGGGTTCCCCTAGGACTTGAAAAGCGAGAACGGAGAAAAAGGTATCATGGGGATTAGACTCCTCCAGAAATTCCATATTGTAGGCACAAAACCCCCCATCCTTGGACTGCTTGCTGCGCAGATAATGGAGGGCCTTGGCAATCATACTGTTCATTTGAGATTGTGACATTTTAATTCATCCTCAAGACTCAATTTGATTCACAGGTTAATTCACAGGTTAATTCACAAGTTAATTCATCTGAAATCGGCGGGTAAGCCAGAATAAAACCCCAATGGCAGCTACCTGAATAGCCAGGGAAAACAACACTAATCCCGTCAGGGAAACATCATACAAAATTCCCATTAAGGCACTGCCCAAAAACCAGGACAGCCCATAGCCCGTGTTAAAAATGCCATAGGCCGATCCCCGCCGTTCCGGGGCCACCATCCCCGCCACCACCGCCTTCAGGATCGACTCCTGCGCCCCCATGCCAATGCCCCACAACACCATGCCCAGGATGGCGAAACTGGCTCCCCCCAGGAAGATCATCGGGGCAAAGCCGACGGAACAGACAATGGCAAGGATCAGGGTTGCAATCCCCCCGCGATCGAACCCATACCCAAAGAGCAGGGCTGCGATCGCATCTACCCCCATTGCCAAGGCATAGAGTAGGGGAATTTGGGTCGGCTGATCGAGGCCAGACCGTTGCAGGTGAAAGGCGATTAGGGGAAAGTCCACATAGCCTGCGGCCAGGAGGGCCACTGCGCCTAAATAGAGCCAGAACTGACGGGGCAAGCCTTCGGTGTGGAGGTCTTGACGCGGCGGTTCAAACTCACGGGGGTTGGGATAGCGCCTCTGGCTAATCAACAGCACCCCTAAGCCGATCGCAGCCGGAATGATCAGAACTGCGAACCCTGCCGGATAGTACCCTCGCCCCAGCAGCACCACCGTCACCAATAGGGGACCCGCCACTGCCCCAATTTGATCCATCGCCTCGTGGAGGCCAAAGCCAAACCCCTTGCCCACCTGCATCGCCGCATGGGAGAGGAGAACATCCCTGGGGGGTGTCCGAATCGCTTTACCCGTGCGCTCGCCAATCATCAACCCTGCCAGCACCTCCCAGCGTCCCGCCAGTGCCATTAGGGGGACCACCGCCGTGTTAATGCAGTATCCCAGGGTAGTCAGACCCCAGTATTGCCGGGTGCGATCGCTCCAATAGCCGGTCACTAGGCGCAGCCCATAGCCAATCAGTTCACCCAACCCGGCGACAAGGCCCACCACGGTCCCGGATGCACCTAAAACACTGAGGTAGGCTCCGGTGATACTGCGGGCACCTTCGTAGGTAGCATCGGCGCACAGGCTGACAATCCCTAGGAGGATCACGAATTGGAGGGCCGCGTTTTTCTGGGGCATGGGATGAGGGATGGTTTTAGGGTTGCAGGTTTATTCCGTGGGGCAAACCGGGCGGGTTGATCGAGATTTTTAGGGCGGGTTGATTAGGATTTTTAGGGCGGGTTGATCGAGATTGGTCGTTTTCTGCATGTTGCGACAACCCGCCCCTACCTGTGGTGGGTGAATTCTCTAATGGGTAGGACTAATTGGGGCATGGTGGACCACGGAAATCGGTTCCCGGACAACGATCCCTCCCATTACCATTTCCTGAACGATCGGCAAAAATTGCTCAATCTTTTCCGTGCGATCGATCACGGTTGCTACCATTGGCAAATCCGAAGACAGTTCAATAATGCCCAGTAACTTAATTTGGTGGTGGCTCTGTTTACCGTAACCCATCACCCCCCGCACCACTGTGGCCCCGATTAATCCCTGCTTGCGGGCAGCTTCCACCAAGGCCAAGTGAATGGGTTTGCCATGCCACTGATCGGATTCGCCGACATAAATGGTTAAACGTTCAAAGTCTGACATGGTTATCTCCTGATAGGGGGGATCAACGAGAGGACTGATGGGTAATTGGGGATGGAGAAGGGTATTGGGGGCATGGTGCATTACCAGAATCGGTTCTTTGACCACGAGGCCGGTCGTCAGCAACGGACATACTTTGGTCAGAAATTGGGCGATCGCGGTCGGATGATCAATCACCGTCAAGATCATGATGAGATCGGGAGCCATCTCCATAATCCAATCGACACTAATCCGACCCCGTCGTTGACAAAATCCCACGGCACTGCGGAGGACGGTCATGCCCGCCATCCCCTGTTGGCGAGCCAAATCCAGAATGGTCTCATACAGGAGTTGTCCCTGTACCTGTTCCCCCTCCGCCACGTAGAGCGTTAGCTGTTCTGCGGTTTCGATCGCAACATCGATTCTATCCATTCGCGACTACTATCCTTGGTTGCTGCTGCTTATCCCCACATTCCATTGTCTCATCGGTCTATGGCTCCGACACTTTATTACCTCATCCCTCCATTTTTCTAAGACGCTACAATTGCAAGGCTAGGGCAATGCCCAGTTCAACACAGATAAACCCCAGGATGGGACTCCCTAGCCAGTACAATAGGGCTTTACGATAATTTCCCAGTTTTAATAGGTTGGAGGTGTCTAACTGGTAGGTAGAAAAGGTCGTATAGGAGCCAAGAAAACCCACGAGAATTAAGGAATTGAGATGGGCTGGCTCCCCCAGACGGGATAATCCAACGGCAAAGAACCCCATGAGTAACGAACCAGACAAATTAATAATCAGGGTGCCATAGGGGAAGTTAGTCCCCAATCTCTGGGTAAAAAATAGGGTGAGATAGTAACGACCCAGTGCGCCAGGAATGGCACCGATCGCGATGCCTATGGGTATCCAAATTACCGTGTCCATAGTGATTGATTCAATGACTTATCAGTGGCTTGTCCAGTAGCTTAATTCTATCTCAGCGGCTCTTCTGGTCATATGGTGATAAGTCTAGCTTATAGCCTGTAACCTGGTCAGGGCAAGCCTTTCAAACACTTGACACAGCAAAAATTTTATGCGTCCCGTTATTTCCACCACGAAACCAGAAGAGCCATCTCAGCAACTTATTGATTGACTTATTCTAAGTGATTTATTCTAAGTGATTTATTCTAAGTGATTTATTCTAAGTGACTTATTCTAAGTGATTTATTCTAAGTGATTTATTCTAAGTGACTTATTCTATTGTTTGCAAGCGTTACTGGGTAGAGATAGCAGTTAGTTACGATTTTGGTGATTGACTTTGGGTGTGCTTTGCTTCTAAATAGGCTTGCCAACGTTTAAGCAAGATCTCGGCGATCAGGATGCCAATTTGCAGGCTCAATAGTCCCAAAAAGGTACTACCACCCCAATAGACGAAATCAGCAGTAAGGTGGCGATGATGCAATAGCTTAGCGATTTCTAATTCATAACTAGAAAAGGTGGTAAAAGATCCCAGAAAACCTGTCAGTAGCAGCAACCGTAAATCGGGATGGAGGTTAACTACCTGACCCAGGGAAAGAGTTGCCAAAAAACCCATCAATAAACACCCCATAAGATTAACGATCAGGGTCCCATAGGGGATAGTTGTGGCGGTCGCAGGGGTAATCGCTAACCCCAAATAATAGCGACTTAAGGCTCCTGCGATCGCACCCAGGGCGATCGCCATAACCGAACGCATCATGATCGATTCTCCTTGCCTATTCTGGGTCAATGTTCATTGCTGGACAAGCCATAACGGTCGCGACGGCTGATGGAAATCATCCTACTTCTTCTTGACTTTTAGCCTTGACTCTCGCCACCTCATTGTCTTCCACCAACAAAACCGGCAATGGACTGATTTCCAGCACCGCCTGGGAGACCGATCCCATCAATACCTCCTCTAGGGGGCGATGGCCGCGTTTACCCATAATGATTTCCGCCACCCCATAGGCTTGGGCAGTATGCAAAATCCCTTCCGGGACCGGTTCATCCGCCGTGACAAACTGGTAGCGAATATCGGCCAATAGTTGACTGGCGCGATCGCGTAAGCGGGCAACCCCCACGGGATCATCCACCCGAATCACGTGCAGCACAATCACCTCAGCCTCGCTGCGACGGGCTAGTTCCGCCGTCTTCAGCAATACCTGGGTGGCAAGGGGCGAGGTGTCTACCGCTGCCAGCAGCACGATGCGACGGGTAATAGCCACCTTGGTCGGGTCAACCTCGCCCCGCTCTAGTAACTTGGGTGCAAAGGTGGGAATGGCCCAGGCCCCCAAGGGTGCCGTCACCAGAATCGACAGGGCCGCGATCGCCAACATCGCCTCGCCCCCCGCAATGCCGTGGGATAAGGGGATCGCCCCGATCGCCGCCTGCACCGTTGCCTTAGCCGAATTACCCGGTAACAAAAACAACCGTTCGCGCCCGGTCCAATTACTGCCCAGGGTGGACAGATACCAGCCCAGCGATCGCCCGATCAGTGTCCCGATCGCCAAGATCGCCAGCCCCACGAACAGCGTGTCCTCCAAAACATGAAGTTGAATGCTGGCCCCCAGCAGCACAAACAGGAAAATTTCGGCGATTGTCCACAGGCTGTCAAAGCTGCCCCGCAAGCGACGGGCCAGGGGCATATCCAACTCGATCAGGAAAAAACCCGTCGCCATCACCGCCAGATAGCCAGAGAAGACCGGCACCGTTTCCGCCAGAATGACCAGGAATAGGGCCAGGGCCGCCGTCACCAGACCATCCTGGACAGCAGTTTGGGTCCAATTTTGCCGCGCCAGCAGCGATACCAGCAGTTGGGCCAGCAGCCAGCCCAAGACTACCCCCAGGGCAACCTGGAGCACGATCTGGAAGGGAAGCAACTGCACCGCGCTGAGGGTGATCCCACCGGGTAGGGTAATCCCTTGGGCCGCACCCTGGGACAGGAAGGCCAGCAGCAGGCTAAAGACCAGCAAGAGCAACACATCCGAGAGGGCACTGCCAGTCAAAATCGCATCGGGAACGCCTTTCTTTACCCCCCAACCCAATTGCTTTAACCGCAGCATCCCTGGCACAATCACGGCGGGCGATTCCGCCCCCAGAATGCAGCCCAGCAGCAACCCCGTGGCCAGGTCAAACTGCAAGAGGCCCATCGCCGCTAGGGCCACCGCGATCGCCTCGCCGGTTGCGGGTAAAAATCCCAACCGCAGCGCCACACTGCCCTGTTGGGCCAACTTTTCCCGGTCTAGCCCCAGCCCCGCCTTCATCAGAATCACCATGACCGCGATCGTGCGGAAGCTATCAGCCGCTTCCAGGATGCCGGGACTCAACACCTGGCCCACCTGCGGACCGAGGAGAATCCCGACGACCACCATACCGACGAGGGCAGGGATCTTGAGCCTGCGGGCAATCTGCCCGACAAAGAAGCCCATCAAGAGAATCCAAATAATACTGGCTAACATCAGAGCACGTCGAATGGGAGGTGTATCGATTCAACAACGTGACTGGTCGCAAAAAGTGCTACTTAGGCTACAGTGCCCCTACCCCTTCTGCAACAAGTCGCAACGGTAGGAGCCATCAGCCCAGGGTTGGAGCAGCAGCCTTTAAGCAACGTGCTGGCTAGCTCCTAGGGCAATAAAGGCGAGCTCCATCGCCTTGGTTCTACTGTACACGGTTTTTGAACCCGGCTCAGTCAATTATACTTATCACACTCAACACGCTCAACCCACTCCAGGCGGCGATCGCCCCCTGGAATACCCGGTAGGAATCTCATAGGTTTGGTTAAAAACTTATTAAGCTAGGTGGATTTTCCCAATTCTGCCCTTACCGTAGAGGGCGAGATACCTCCTAACTGCGTCTTTTAGCCCTGGGTCGCGTTCGCGGGAAACACAGGGCTTCTGTTTTGCCTTGATTAGCCTTTTTGCCTTGATTGGCCTTGCCGCCTAGCCCACCTTCCCCCTAGGCTAGGGTTTCACCCGATCGGTGGACACTACGGTAGGACGGCAATTCTCGGTAGCAAACTGCACACTGAAGATAAGCCAGTTTGTGACGAGGTAGGGCACTATGGATAGGCAAAGCACGCAAGGGTTAGGGAATGCACTTTCTCCAGTGGCTGCAACACCGATTGCCACGGGTGAGATGATGCGATCGCTAGGCGTGCGCCTGAAGAATCCCCACAGTGCGGGGGTCGATTTGAGCCAAGCCGATCTCGTGGGAGCCAATTTGCAGGGTATGGATCTGAGCCATGCAAACCTGCGAGGGGCCAATTTGATGGGCGCAGACCTGCGGGATGCCAATCTTCAGTATGCCCAACTGGATCGGGCGGATTTAAGAAGTAGTAATCTCCAGAATGCGGTCTTAACTGGAGCCAGTCTCAAGGATGCTGATCTGTTCAATGCGAACCTGGGGGCCGCTTGCCTGAAACAGGCTGATTTGAAGCGGGCCTATTTGTTCCGGGCCGATCTGCACGACAGCAACCTGTCCAATTCCGATCTACGTTGGGCCAATCTACGCCATGCTAACCTCACTGCGGCTTGCCTAGATCACGCTAACCTAGCCCAAGCGGATGTTCGCGATGCCATTTTGCAAGATACGGATTTAGCGCACACTCATTGGTAAGTATCTTCCCAGTAGATCGACAAGAGAATTCTGCAACGCTTGTAGTGCTGGCTCTAGCTTGCAACGACTGAAGTCGTTACTACGAACTATGAACGTTGCGAAACTTTATGTTTACTGTACTAGGAACTTCCTATGACCCTCCTATGACCCTATTGATTGCTGAGGGCAGTCACGATCGCCGTGATGGCAGGGGTCAAACTAGACAAAACAACAACCGAGGCTGTGGCAATAATAATGGTGGTTGCCATCCTAACCATGCCATCAGTCCCCTTCTGATAGGTCTCGAATTTATAATCTAACTTCTCCAATTTTTGATCGAGTTGCCCAAATCGCAGTTCAACTTCATCAAATTTCTTATCGACAGCATCGAATTTCTTATCAACAGCATCGAATTTCTTATCAACAGCATCAAATCTTGATTCGATCCCTTGTCGCAATTGGATCAAGGCATCTCGAATATCATTATTATTAGGGTTTTCTGGAATTTCCATGTCTAGTACCCCCCACTATCCTTGCGATCGATCCCAGCCACATCCTCAGGTCATTGCGCTATTTCGTCCGTTAGTTAAGCTGCCTTGTAACTAGTTATGCTGCCTTGTAACCGGTTGGCAAACTACGCCCCCCTTACCCATGCAGTGCGCCTGCTTATGCCTAACGTAACATAACTGGCCTAAAGGAGCTTAGCGCCTAACTGCAACCCTCAAGTTCACGGCTGACAGACCACTAGAGCGGCTACCAAGACAGGCCAGCCTGCCTGAGATCCAGGATATCCCTAGGGATAATGAGTGCTTTTTGTTACCTTTTTTGCCGAACTTGCCCCTTAGGCCCGATCGCGGCGATCGACTTTGTGAACGTTTGTTGCGGAGGTGGGTGATCTCGTAAAGAATGTGGAAAAATCTTAAGAAATAATTAAAATTGACTGCCCTTTACGCTGGGGGGTGTTCTGGGGGGAGGGCGACATCGGCGGGTGCGTTTAAAAACGACCCCTGCTTGCTTTGGGGTAAAGCGGCGGGTGAAGCAGCTAAATGGGTACGACTTCCAATTCAAAAATCTTTATCAAGAAATGTCATTTGCCTCGAAAATTGTGCAGAATTGAGAATATTGTGGCAAGTAAGGGTACTGATCGCTGGCAATTTTCCTGAACATCGATGAACAACAACTGTTCCCCAACGACGCATGGAAACCATCTTGGCCCAGCTATCGATGGGGTAGGACAACAGCAAAGTGAGATAGATGACCCCACGCGGAAATCTTCGTCGCGATCGCGCCAGTCTTGGTCCAGCCCATCTGCGTCCCTGCCCACCTTACCCCTTGCGTCTGTCACACCCGCCTCCCCTGAGATGTCACTCGCACCCCTGTATTTCACCATTAATACGGAAGGACGAATTCTCTCAGCCGATGTTCAAAGTGCGGAACAGTTTGGCTATGATGCCGCCAGCTTGATTGGCCGATCGATAACGACTTTGTTTTACCCGCCCGATCGTGCTGCCTTGACCCAAGCCCTGTTTGTCCTTGATCCCCAGTCACTTCCCGCTAAGCTCGGGAACTTTTCTTTTACCTGCCGTAAAGGCTATCACTGTCTGACCCAGATTACTGCCCACTCGCTGCAAAGTAGCGCGGATCAGCAAATTCTCCTGCTCAGTTGTCAACGTCTACCCATTAGCTCTGTCCCCGTCACCAGCGAAGCCAAAGCCTTGGCACGGAGCGTGGAGTCAGAGATTCCCAATAATCTGGCCTTTTTCCGCAGTATTTACAATGCCGTTGAAGCCTCGATCTTTGTTGTCGATGTCCTACCAGATGGCGAGTTTCGTTATGCGGCAGTCAATCCCACCCGTGAGCGCCAATTAGGGGTGCGATCGGAGAATTTAATTGGCAAAACGCCAGAGCAAATTTTTGCGATCGCGGAAGCCACGTTGGTGCGCCAAAGATACTCAGCCTGCGTTCATTCTGGGCGGACGATTTCCTATGAAGAATGTTTGCTGTTGCGGGGCAAACCCACCTGGTTAATTACCACTCTTACGCCCCTGCGAGATGATCACGGACGTGTCTATCGCCTCCTGGGGACAAGCACCAATATTACCGAGCAGCGACAAACCGCCGAGGCCCTCCGCATCCAGGTAGAGCGGGAAAAAATCACGGGAGCGATTTCCCAACGGGTCCGCCAATCCCTCGATCTGGAGACGATTCTCAACCGCACGGTCACGGAGGTGCGACAATTCCTACAAACCGATCGGGTTCTGATCTATCGTTTCCTGCCCGACTGGAGTGGGGTAATGGCAGTGGAATCTGTGGTAACCCCTTGGCAGGCGGTGTTAGGGTCTACCCTGCATGATCCCTGCTTTGCAGCGGAATATATCGAACGCTACCGCCAGGGCCGGATTCAGGTGGTGAATGATATCTACGCGGCGGGCCTCCACCCCTGTCACATTAACCTGCTGGCCACATTTCAGGTGCGGGCCAACCTAGTAGTCCCGATCGTGTCCGAGCAGCGACTCTGGGGACTATTGGTTGCCCAACACTGTCAGGGACCCCGTAACTGGCAAGAACAGGAGGTATCATTACTCCAGCAATTGGCTACCCAAGTGGGGATAGCGGTGCAACAGGCGGAACTCTACCAGCGGGTGCAGCAACTCAACGCCCATCTGGAATCCCAGGTCCAGGAGCGTACCCAAAAACTCCAACAAGCGCTGAACTTTGAAGCCTCGGTCCGTCGGATTACGGAAAAACTCCGGGATAGCCTGGATGAGAGCCATATTTTGGAAACGGCGACCCAGGAGTTGGCCGAAACCCTCAAGGTGCAACAGTGCAAAATTGAACTTTATAACGGCGATCACACCTTAGCCACGATCGCCTATGCCTATGCCAGTTCCCCGGATGCGCAACCGACCACCCGCCGTATTGGCGACTTTCCTGAACTCTACGAACAACTGCTCCAGCGTCAGCCGCTCCAGTTTGTGGAGTGGTCACCTGCCGAATCCGGGTTGCCAGCAGACTCATCGACGGAATCCCCACCGGCGGTCCACCCAGCGACGGTCCCCAGGCAACGACAGAATCATTTAGCCTGCCCCATTTTTGATGATCAGGGCGTTCTGGGTAATCTCTGGTTAGCACGTCCGTGTGATCAACCCTTTGAAGCTTTTGAAGTGGGTTTGGTGCAACAAGTTGCTAACGAGTGCGCGATCGCGATTCGACAAGCCTGGTTATATCAGTCTTCCCAAGCCCAAGTCCGGGAGTTGGAAAAACTGAACCGGCTCAAGGATGAATTCCTCAAAACGATTTCCCATGAGCTACGCACCCCGATCGCGAGCATCAATCTGGCTACCCAAACCTTGGATAGTGTCTTGCAACAGGGAGATCTAAAAAAACATGAAGCGACGGTTAAACGGTTGCTGGAAGTGCTTCAGGATGAATGTCAGCGTGAAAGTCGCTTGATCAACGATCTGCTGACCCTAACCTATTTAGATGCGGGGACAGAGCCACTCACGATCGATGAAATTGATTTAAGCAACTGGATACTGCATATTACGGAATCCTTCAACGATTCTATTCAGAGCCATCAGCTCACCCTGCGAGTCGAGATTTCCCCCGATTTGCCGCCCCTGCACTCGGATGTTACCGATTTGGAACGTATCCTCAGCGAGTTACTAAATAATGCGTGTAAATATACCCCGCAAGGCGGGGGAATTACAGTATCAGCCTACCTGAACGATCCGGATACGATCGCGATTCAGGTTTGTAATTCGGGAGTTGAAATCGCGGCGGATGAATTGTCCCGCATTTTTGACAAGTTCTATCGTATTCCCACCAATGATCCCTGGAAGTACGGTGGCACGGGTCTGGGTTTAGCCCTCGTGAAAAAGCTAGCGGCCCGGCTTGGGGGTGACATTCAGGTCGCGAGTGCGGAGGATAAAACCACGTTTACGCTCATCCTCCCCCTGACGATCCTGCCCCAAGATAGCCGCGATGCCTAGGGGCGAGTCCTAGCCTTGGAGTCTATCACGACGACTCTTCTTCACAACTGCTAATACTGGCCCAGGTGCTCGAACCATCGGCCCAGTGTTCCTTCTTCCAGATCGGGGCGTTGTGCTTCAGGGTATCGATCGCATATTGACAGGCCGCAAACGCCTCGGCCCGGTGGGGGCAACTCACGGCCACTAGGACGCTGATCTCCCCGATCGTCAAATGCCCAGTCCGGTGATAGATCACCACCCGATTCACCATTGGCCATTGACGGCGCAGATCCGCTGCAATTTGTTCAAATACCCGCAACGCCATCGGCCCATAGGCTTGATATTCCAAACTGACCACCGCCTTGCCATCGGTCTGGTCCCGCACGGTGCCACTCATCACCACCACCGCCCCACTGGCCGGAGCGGCAGCCTGATCGTAAACCTCACTGAGCGAGAGGGGAGCAAAGGTAATCGCAAAGCGATCGTGGGGATGTGTCGTGGAGTTTGCCCCAAGGGGTACAACACGATCGGCCTCCCCCTGTTGGGATACCGGCAGGGAATCGATCATTTTTTCTTCTTTTTGTGATCTTTAGGGGGGGCTTTCTTTTTGCTGCCCTTCGGTTCGGTGTCCAGGTTCCCATTGATCTGGGCATTAAAACCATAGACATGCCGTTGGCCCACCAGGGGCACTAAGGTCACCGATCGCGTATCTCCCGGTTCAAACCGAATGGCGGTACCTGCGGGGATATCCAACCGCATTCCCCGTGCCTGTTCCCGATCGAAGCTCAGGGCCGTGTTGACCTCATAGAAATGGAAATGGGAGCCAACTTGGATGGGGCGATCGCCCTGGTTGGCCACCGTCAGTGTGACCGTGGGGCGACCCGCGTTCAATTCAAGCTCATCGGGTTCAACCAGCAATTCACCAGGAATCATGGGGGGATATCTCCTAGGGAGAAACGCACGATCGCGTCGCGACACCTTGGGCGTATCGGGATAGCAGGCGGTTTGCCTAGGCATTAGACTGCCCATCGACAACACCATCACAAACGCCATTTCAGCCCTATTGTAACCGGAGCGTCAAGCTGCCACAGCCGGTCCAAGCTAGTGCTCTGTCATGCCTAAATCTATCATTTCTAAAATAGGAGATAAAATAGGAGATTGTCGGTGGGTGTCGAGTCTGCGAGGCCCAACCCGTTTGCTGGTTTTGTTGGGGCGCACTGCGTTTGACCCAACCTACGGCTTTCGAGGGAAGCGGAAAGCAGGAATGTCCTTGATTCTCTAGCTGCCGTCGGCTTTCCCCACCCTGCGGGTAGCCCACTTGGCGCCAATGCGGTGTCCTAAGGGTGATATCTTGATTGGGAATCCGAGGACACGACAGCAACAAGATCCCATGCAAGCAGACTGGCAAGTCGCTAAACAATACGAAGATATCCTGTACCACAAGTGGGCAGGTATTGCCAAGGTGACGATCAATCGGCCCCATAAGCGCAATGCCTTCCGCCCAGAGACGATCGTCGAAATGTACGATGCCCTTTGCGATGTACGGGAAGATCCCCAGATTGGGGTGGTCCTGCTGACGGGAGCCGGTCCCCATACCGACGGGAAGTATGCCTTTTGTTCGGGCGGCGACCAGAGTGTGCGCGGTCAGGCGGGCTATGTGGGTCAAGACGGGGTACCGCGTTTGAATGTGTTGGATCTGCAACGGCTGATTCGCTCCATGCCCAAGGTGGTGATCGCGCTGGTGGCCGGGTATGCGATCGGGGGCGGCCATGTGCTGCATATTGTCTGTGATTTAACGATCGCGGCAGACAACGCCATTTTTGGCCAAACGGGACCGAAGGTGGGCAGCTTTGACGGGGGCTTTGGGGCCAGCTACCTCGCTCGGATTGTCGGCCAGAAAAAAGCACGGGAAATCTGGTATCTCTGCCGCCAATACACGGCCCAACAGGCGTTAGAGATGGGCTTAGTCAACCACGTGGTGCCGGTGGCCGACCTGGAAGCCGAAGGGATTCAATGGGCGCAGGAAATTCTGGAGAAAAGCCCGATCGCGATCCGGTGTCTCAAATCCGCCTTCAATGCCGACTGTGATGGACAAGCCGGACTTCAGGAACTTGCCGGGAATGCCACCCTCCTTTACTACATGACGGAAGAAGGCAGCGAGGGCAAACAAGCCTTCCTAGAAAAACGCCCCCCCAATTTCCGCCAATACCCCTGGCTCCCCTAGTCTTTGCGTCTCTTAGGGGTCTGTCAGCCGTCAACTCGAGGGTGGTTGCAGGTAGACACGATCCTTCGATAGAGCTTCAGGAGACCGGGACTCATCCATTCGGGCTGAGCCTGTCGAAGCCCTGCGCTTAGTCATGACAGTCTCCTCGTCTTGATGTCTTGGGGTCTTCGCCGCTGAGCATGGGTAGGGTCAGTTCAAGCGCGATCGCCCCCTGGTCGTTGATGGCAGCCGTGGGCACGGCACAAGTGGGACGACCAGATCAAGCCAGCCACCAGCAACAACAGTTGCATTAAACCCGGCGCTAACCAGAAACTGGCCACCAGGCCAAATAGGCTAATCACTAGGAAAAACAAAGAGACCACTTCTGGAGTGTGGCTACTAAGATAAGCGGTCGCGATCGTCACCCCCACGGCGACCCAAAAAGAAATGTGCATCTCCATAGGACAAATCCCTCTACGCAACGCAGCCAATGCTTGTTAAGCAAACCCCTCTGTATTCAGCATCCGGCTGAGCAGACTCCCTGGCCCCATGTCCCGATCCGCCGCCGCCCTCTCCGAACACATAAATAGATAATAGATTATATAGCCAATCAGTTATGAATCGCTGACCCCGCGACTTAGGCAATCCCTCAAGCAATGCTTCCTACGGTTCCCTAATAACTTCTAGCCTAACACTGGGTGGCTCGCCTCAGTCCCCTGCCGGTGGCCTGGGCAGAACAACGGCTACGCGATGGGGACCATCATCGTTACAATTTGTTAAGGCTATGACTGCCCTTCTGTCCGAGCAGCAAGCGTTCCTCTTCGCTCACGGGCATAATCCGGAAACAACACTTAGCAAAAAGAACCAAAAAGAACTATGTGGGCCAGTACGATTACGGCATATTTGCACTATCTCAGTTTTATGGTGGCGTTTGGCGCGCTGATCTTTGAGGTCTCCCATCTGAAGAAGGACCTCACCCTCAAGGAAGCCTGGAGCATCGTGATCGCGGATAGTCTCTATGGCATTGCGGCCCTAGGGGTTCTGATCACGGGCGTTCTGCGGGTCCTCTACTTTGGGCAAGGAACCCACTACTACCTGGATAACCCGGTGTTTTATACCAAGGTGGCGATTTTCCTGATCGTGGGCACCTTCTCCCTGTATCCCACCTTTTCCTTTATCTTCTGGATACCCGCCCTGCGCCAGGGCCAAACTCCCGCGTTGGAATTACCCAAGGTCGATCGCCTGTTGGGCATCATCCGCTTGGAACTGTTGGGTTTTACCCTAATTCCCCTTTTCGCCGCCATGATGGCACGGGGGATTGGTCTGAGTTAGCCGCTGTGATCGCCATCGAGCCGCGATCGCAACGAGTGGTTGATCAAGCTTGATGTTGTAGATTGAGCTGCACTGCGTTTGACCCAGCCAAGTGTTTAAGTGTTTAAAGGTGTTGGGTCCCGCATCCCCTCACCCCCAGCCCCCTCTCCCAAACGCGGCGAGAGTCCGGGGCATCACCAAGATTTTAGGCCCCTCTCCCTGGGGGAGAGGGATTGGGGTGAGGGTCGTCGAACTGACGTTGATTTACACGGCTGATGCGGTTCATAGCATCAATGGTATGGAGGGTATGGGGACCGATCGCCCCATCAGCACAATCTCAAGATCAGCATAGTGTAAAAAATTGTAAAGAATGTCGCCATCGTAATGCTGGATACAGACGTATTAAACCGCAGTCATGAAACAAAACTTCAAATTGGATGACTGAACGATCGGGCCGCATAAGTTTTTTTGCTTATGAAACACTCGAAAAATGTTGAGAGTTTATACTCATTTTTGTTGAGTCTGTAAGCTGAAACACTTGTTTTTTCGTTGTATTTGCAATTTTTTGTGCGATCGAGAAATATAGAGATTTCGCTTTAGAAAACTTTTCGTTCCCTGCATGGGATCACTGAAAACATCTGATATCATGTCATCAAATGAGGAAGATTACAGCGTTAATCCGCCTCGCTTCAGCTTTCAAGTTCCTTTTATTACCACTTTACCTACCAGCCTAAGTGTGCGTGAGGAGCAACTAGCACGGATCGCTGGGGAGGTGGGTTTGTCATCACTATTTGAGGGAAAAACCATGCAAAATCTCCATCCTATCAACCAAGTTCGTCAGCCGCGTGTCGTCAATCGCCCCCTGTCCAACGCCGAAGCGTTTGCCCTGTTTGTCATGGGTATTGGGTTTATTAGCAGCTTGGCATTGGTGATGATTTACACCCTATTTGGGAGCAATGTTGCTTGAGATCGGTCCGTCCGACAACGGTCATGAAGATTGCGAGGGAGGGGGATGCTGCGGGATATCGATTCTAGCCAGATCCCCCCATCTTTTGAGCAAAATTAATGGGTTTGGGCAAGTTGCCAACAGGCTTGGGCGATCGCCCAATCTTCCTGCGTCGGAATCACTAGCACTTGTATAGTCGAATCAGCAGTGGCCAGGGGAACGTTCTTGAGATTTTGCTGGTTGCGATCGTGATCTAACCGCAACCCTAGGAATTCAAGCCCCGCACACACATCCGCACGCACCTCCACCGAATTTTCACCCACACCTGCCGTGAAGACGAGGGCATCCAACCCGCCCAAGCTGGGCAGGAGGGCACTGATCAATGCTCGTAACCGATAGATATACAAGTCATAGGCCAACTGGGCACGCGCATGGCCAGCGGCGATCGCCGCTCGAATTTGGCGTAGGTCATTGCTTAGCCCGGAAACCCCCTTCAAACCCGACTCCTGGTTCAGCAGGCGATCCAAATCATCGACGGTGTAGCCGTGGTGGCGCATCAAGTGCAGCAAAATGCCAGGATCGATATCGCCCGATCGTGCCCCCATCATCAACCCCGCCAGCGGTGTAAAGCCCATCGTGGTATCGACACAGTGACCGTGGGCGATCGCCGCCAGGGAGCACCCATTACCCAGGTGACCGGTGATCAGCCGCAGATCAGCCAGATCTTTGCCCAAACATTGGGCCGTGCGGGTCGCGACGAATTGGTGGCTAATGCCGTGAAAGCCATACTTGCGAATGCCTTGGTCGTAAAACTCGTAGGGAATGGCATAGGTCGCTGCCGTCGGTGGCATCTGGGCATGGAAGGCGGTATCAAACACCGCCACCTGGGGAACGCTGGCCCCCAGAATTTGCTCGATCGCCACAATGCCCTGAAGGTTAGCGGGATTATGCACCGGGGCAAACTCGGCAAACTCAGCGATCGCCTGCTTCACGTCCGCCGTAATCCAGGTGCTTTCCCGGTAGCGCTGCCCCCCGTGCACCACCCGATGCCCAACGATCGCGATCGCGCTGGGGTCACTGATGACCTGGGTTTCTCCTTGCCAGAGGGTACTGAGTAATTGCTGGAGAACCTCGGTCTGGGGGCGATCGCCGATCGTTTGTTGCCAAGCAGCCCCCCCCGCCGTTTTCACCTTGACGGTTGCGGCTCCCGCCGGGTAAGTCCAATCAATAAACCCTTCCCAGAGGGGAGGCAGGGGATCAACAGGTCGGCCATCTACCAACCGATACAAACTACTTTTCTGGCTACTCGACCCCGCATTCAGCACCAAAATGTCCATGATTTATGCTTCCTCCCGGTAGGCACCCCTACCCTACCAGAGGCGTATGTTCGATTGTCAAGTTGACCGCTTCGCGAAGCTTGGGCAGGTCGCAAAAGCACTTGTATCACCGCACTCTGGCCCCATCAATCGCTTTTCCACAACAGGAACGCAGGGGAGTCAGAAGCCGTCATTGACTCTCAAGTCCCTCGCCTACTCTGGGAAAGGGATTTAGGACCAAGGACAAGTACTTGTGTCAGCCAACGAGCGTTACTCCGCACCATCGTCAATGATTTGCTGGTTAGAATTACACCCAGTTGAACAGTAGGAAGTTAAACAGTGGGGATTTGAACAATGGGGATTTGAACAATGGGGATTTTAACAGTGGGGATTTTAACAGTGGGCATTCGGCTGTTCCCTGCGGTACTATTTTTTAAATAACGCACTCGGTGAACTCAGTCTCTCGGCTATTTTTAATCAAAAAAATTAACTATCAAGATCATTTCCTAACCCTTTTGATAATGGATTTATGAGCAAAATATGAATTTCTGGGTAGTAATGCATAGGAATGGTAATCACAGGCTGGAACTCCCAGTTTTCCGTGGCTGACTCCATTAGAATGCACGACTACCAATTTCTGATATGATTCCTGTAAAGCTTGGCCAACAGGAATACCAATTCTTGCCATCGAATTCTTGCTATCGAGGCTGCTCGGCTGGGATTAGCTGCTTTATACCGGAAAACCTAGATCTCATGCTTGCATAACAATGCCGACTGATGCCTATCCGCGATCGCCTTTGCCCCAAGATTGAGGTTGAAACCAGCCCTCGATCATCAACTCCCAACACAAGTCTTTCTCCCTAACTGGGCACGTCAACAACGATTTCCTCCCTTACCTAGAGAATATACTGACTACTTTTCGCCGCCGTTACTAAACCTCATTGTTTACCCAATTGTTTACCCATGAATACAGCCACCCTAACCTCCGAAAAAACACGCAACCGGCTCGACAGCCCCCTACCCAGTCAGCGTGTAGTCAGTCGGTTTGATAACCTCGTCATGTCCCTGAGGAGCCAGGATCTGGATGAACTCTCCCAGGCGGTTCGGTTTTGGGACCAGGAATATCAGCGCCTCCAACCGGGCACCTTTACTGGGGAACTGCAACAGATCCACCTAGGGGGTGTCCAAATGCTTCGTGCTGCCTGGAGTCAAGCTTTGCTGGCACGGGGCCAATGTCCCCCTGGCACGATCGCCTTTGGGGTGCATCTGGCCTTGGAGGGGCAGGCGATCTGGCGTCACCATGCCTGCGATCGCCGCCACCTGTTGGTTAACCCCGATCGGGAGGTGGATCTGAAAGCCACCGAGGGATACGAAGTGGCCGTGATCACGTTGGAGAAACAACGCTTCCAAGAGCAGCTTGATCACTTTTGCCCCAACCTGGACGCAGCATACCTGCGGCAGCCCGTGCTCCAGCCGGAACCGGCACGTCTCAATGCCCTCGCTGACTATCTCCGCCTCTTTTTCAACTGGATGGAGGCGCATCCGGAGAGCTTGGCCCAATCTCCCCTACAAACGGTTTTCGTTCAGGATATGGTGACCCTATTGCTGGATGCGATCGTCTCAGCCGTTCAGAGACCCTCCCCCCGCCCCTACTCCAGTAAACGTGTTTACCTGGTCAAACAAGCGGAAGCATTAGTCCGCGCCAATCCCCAACAACCCCTAACCCTCGCGGTTCTGTGTCAAGCCCTGCGGACCAGCGAACGGACCCTCATCTATAGCTTCCAGGACGTGTTCGACATGAGTCCAATGGCCTACTTCAAGGCCCAGCGCCTCAATGGGGTTCACCGTCAGTTAAAAGCAGCCAATCCCACCGAAGCCAGGGTGAAGGAAATCGCGTTGCAATGGGGGTTTACCCACATGGGACACTTCTCCCAGGACTATAAGATGATGTTTAATGAGTCCCCGTCCCAAACCCTGCGCCGTTCGCGTAGCGTCTCCGCAGGAGAATCGTAAGCGGTTCGCACCACCATTCCGCGAGTATCTGCATGGCCCATCCATCTGACACGCCGCTGTTGACGGCCCTGCAAGCCTGTGCCCACCAGTCAGAGGCGGCTTTCTATGCCCCGGGTCATAAACGCGGCCAAGGAAGTCCTGCGGCTTTTGTCGATCTGGTGGGCCGATCGCTCCTCCAGGCAGACCTACCCGAACTGCCTGCCCTAGATAACCTGTTTGCGCCGACGGGGGTGATCCAAGCAGCCCAGACCCTAGCTGCGGACTGCTTTGGGGCGCGGCAAACCTGGTTTCTGGCCAACGGCTCCACGGCGGGTATCATCGCCGCCATTGTGGCCACCTGTCCCCCTGGGCGCAAACTGATCTTGCCCCGCAACTGCCACCAATCTGCGATCGCGGGCCTGATTCTCTCCGGTGCCCACCCCATCTTCGTTGCCCCTGCCTACGACCCCGATTCGGATCTGGTGGGAGGCTTGACCCCAGAGGCCGTGGCCGCCACCTTGGGAGCCTGTCCCGATGCCGCCGCCCTCTTGCTGCTCTATCCCACCTACCAGGGGATTGGCACCGACGTGCAGGCGATCGCCGACCTAGCCCATGCCCACGACATCCCGCTCTTGGTCGATGAAGCCCACGGTCCTCATTTTGGCTTCCACCTCGACCTTCCCCCTGCGGCCCTAGCCAGTGGGGCTGATCTCAGTGTCCAATCCACCCACAAGGTCCTCAGCGCCCTCAGCCAAGCGGCCATGCTGCACCTGAACAGCGATCGCATCGACCCCCATCGCCTCCAATCTGCCCTGCAACTGGTCCAATCCACCAGCCCCAATTATGTCCTGTTGGCTTCCCTGGACGCGGCCCGTCAGCAGATGGCAACCCAGGGCCATGACCTGATGCAACGCACCCTCGATCTGGCCACCAAGCTGCGATCGCGCCTGCAAGCGCTGCCCAATGTCACCCTCCTTCAGGCCAACACGCCCCCCTGCGGCACGCCCGGTTTTACCTATCTGGACCCGACACGGCTCACGATCGTGACCCCTAGCTTGGGTCTGAGCGGTTTTGCCCTCGATACCTGGCTCCAGGCCCACGGTGTCACCGCTGAACTGCCCACCGCCCACCACCTCACCTTTATCCTCAGCTTGGGTAACACGTCCGCCGATTGCGATCGATTGCACCAGGCTCTCAGTGATTGGATCAGTTCAAAATTCAAAATTCAAAATTCAAAATTTAACCCTTCGGGCGAGTGGGGTTATCCCGGCGATCGGTCTGTGGATGGGATTTGGGCACAATCTGCCCCGACCTTCCCGCTTCCCTCATTGCCATTGCCAACGCAGTCTTTGGCGTGGCAAGAATTGGCGATCTCTCCCCGCGAGGTGTATTTTGCTCCCCAAACGGTGGTGCCGATCGCAGCGGCGATTGGTCGCATCAGTGCTGAGTGGGTTTGTCCCTATCCGCCAGGGATTCCGGTGCTGTTACCGGGCGAACAAATTACGGAAACTGCCGTAGAATGCCTACAACAGGTTCTCGCCCAGGGGGGTGTGGTCACCGGTTGTCGGGACCCACTCCTGCAAACCCTCACCGTAGCGGCAGTAGGATAATCCCCGGCTCGAACCCAACCCCCTCCGGTAACCCCTATGCCCTGTTCGCTTTGGCCCTATGGCACCCCCGGCATTCCCGATGACCTCTTTGAACGCTTACCGGGTATCCCCCTGAGTAAGCGCGAGGTGCGCCTGTTGCTAATCGCCCACCTGCGTCTGCAACCGGAGGGGGTACTGTGGGATATTGGGGCGGGCACGGGGACGATTCCGGTGGAACTGGGGCTCCTCTGTCCCCACAGCCAAATTATGGCGATCGAGCGTGATCCGGAGGTGGCGAGTTTGATCCGGCGCAACTGTCAACGCTTTGAGGTCAGTAATGTGCGGGTGATTGAGGGCAGTGCCCCCGACTGTTTGGTTGACCTGGAGCAAGCCCCGGACTGTGTGTGTATCGAAGGGGGGCGATCGGTCAAGTCGATTTTCCAATCCGTCTGGCAATACCTCAATACACCGGGTCGGGTGGTGGCCACGGCCAGTAACCTGGAAGCCCTCTACAGCGTGTCCGAAAGCTTTGCCGAACTCCAGGCCCGGAACATTGAAGTGGTCCAGTCTGCCGCCAGTCGCCTCGAAAAGCGCGGCCTCCAGCAAACCTTTGCCGCCGTTGATCCAGTTTTTATTCTTAGCGGGGAAAAGTTATAAGAGTACCTTGCTACCACGGACTGCCCACCATCGTGAACCCGGCCCAGTAGGCGGGATGGGCCAAGGTCTGGTTCCCCAACATCGACAGCAAGCCGGGCAACTCTAACCGCTGGGTGGGATTGGGGCCGATCAAATACCCATCCTCAATCCGCACCTCACCCCGTAGCATGGCTATCTGGGTTTGACGCAAGGCTTCCGCCTTAATGGGTGCCTGGTGTAACTGTCGGTAGAACTCGGTCATAAACCCCAGCGTGCCCTCGTCGCTCACATACCACAGGCTGGCCAACACCGATTTGGCCCCGGCCTGCACGGCTAACCCCGCAAATCCCAGTTCAGCAGCAGCATCGCCTACTGCCGTCCGACAGGCACTCAAAACCAGCAGTTCCAAAGGCGGATTATTCCAATTGAGCTTACGCAACTGGTTAAGTTGTAACCGCTCGTTCCAGAGTTGGATATAGGCGTTGTTGGCATCCCCCGGCTTAAAGTCGGCATGGGTGGCAAGGTGGATGATCGGGAAGGATTCCTGGCGGCGCACCCCCCTTAGACGATCGACCGTAAACGCTTCATTAAGTAATGCCTTCCCCTGCCACTGGCTTTCGATAATAGTGCCCAATTCCAATGGCACGCTGAGCAGGGAACTCTGGCTGTCGAACTCCGATCGCCCCAGCGCCAGCACCTTCGCCCGCTGGAGGCTGACATACCGGGTATCGGTCAGGTTGATACTGGGGGTCAGGCCGAGGCTATACTTCTCCACCAAAAACTGGCGACCATCATAGAGGGCGGCTAGGGGAATCGCCCGCAGGCCCGGATCGAGGGAAAACAGGAGAGTATCGATCTGCTGATCTGCCAAGTCAGCCGCAATGGGTGCAATGAGCCACTGGTACAGTTGTTGGGCGGGTTGCAAATAGCGCTGCCGGTTGGTGGTATTGAGGGTTTTGACCGCATTGACAAACTGGCGGGCTGTGGCCAGGAGGAGGGCCTTCGAGGCGGTGGGCACCCGCTTAAAGATTGGCTCACCCGTCGGCGGTAGGAGCACTAGCTCTAGGTGGGAGGGTTGCACAAAGGCATAGACGATCGCGGTTCTTTTGCCCGTCTGCTGAGCAATCCGCTGGAGGGTGTCCCGGATCGCCCCTTCCGTCAAAGTGGGTGCGGCGAGGACTTCGCCCAAAAACTGTTCGAGTTCCTGGGTCCGGGAGGACTCAATCTGGCTGGGGGCAAAAGTTTCACCGATCGTGCTGGCGGTTGCTACCCCTTGTCCCACGGCGGTTGCGTTCGCCTCGGTTGTGGCGGCGGCGACGCGGGAAGGGCCATTATCGGCGGTGGAGCCAGTTGTCTCGGTATCGCCGGTGGCAGTGGGGGTATCGGAAGCGGTGAGAGGATTTGAGGCCACGAGGGTACCGTTGCTAGTCTCGTTGCCATCGATCGTCAAAACGGGGGGGGTTGGGGTCGGATTTGCTGTCAGGTCATTCACATCCAGACGAATCAGCCCCAGTGTTTCCTCCAAGCGGAACCCCGACCCTGTGAGTTCAATAATGCCGTTGTCATTGACCAGGAGTTCCGTGGCATTGACCCCTTGGCCCCCCGTGAGCAATTCCGGCAGGGTGGGCACCGATCGCAACTGGCTTTGGAGATTCAACGGACGGCCATTGTTCGCGGCGGTAAATTCAGCAAGGGGTTGAAACTCCAGACTGAGCAGTGCCCCTTCCTGACGTACCCGCACCAGGGTTTCCCCCGGCACGGCGGCGAGGGTTACCTTCCCGCCGGAGGGCGCTAACTGGGGTACCGTGGCTACTGTTCCCCCCAAGAGCGTCAAATCCCCCGATGCCACCGCCAGGGAACCGAGGTTCAGCACCGTCCCGGCTTCCGGGGTGGTAAAGGCGAAAAAGGCCGGGGGGCCTGTGAGGCGACTGTAGTCGGTGGTGCCGATTGCTGCAAACCAGCGATCGAGGGCAAAGCCGATGCCATTGGCCGTGGTCGCCGTGAATGAGGCCGGAATATCCAAACGAGCATTGGGACCCAGGATAATCCCGGCTGGATTCATCAGGAAAAGATTGGCATTGCCCCCCGTCACCTGGAGCACCCCATCGACGAAGGAGACTTCGTTCCCCACCACTCGACCTAAGATGTTGCGCAGTTTCGGATCGGCGATGAAGTTGGCAATTTGGGTACGGGTGAGGCCAAAGCGTTCAAAACTATGGAAAAGATTCGTCCCGTCGTTCGATCGTTGGCCGCCACGAATATCAAAGCGATCGCCTGAACGATCGACCTGCGTGCCGATCCCATCCTTGGCTGGGACAATTTCCTGGGCAGCGACCCATTGGGCTGAGTAAGGACCGATCGCCCCGATCACACTCCCACCGATGGCCCACGGAAGGATCGCTAGCTTTAACTGGCTCCAGGTTTTCCCCATGCTCAATCCTGCCTATTTCCGTAAACGCTAACGCCCGCTCCTTGGGATGGGATAGCCGTCCACCTCACCCAGGGAATCAGGGTCTTCGGTGCCAAGTCGTTGGTGTTCAAGGGGACAATCTACTCTAATTTTCGCGCAAACTCCCCACGATCCGCATAAATCAGACTGCCTAAGGTACCGTTATTGCCGATTAGCGGGGGTGCGTTACCTGAAGCCAACGCAATATTGCCCAATCCAGTCCTGGGGGCGGAACTAGCCAAGACGCTGTGGCAAATGGTAACAGATTTAGTGCTAAAGCTACGAGAGTCTCCTAAAGGCCCGGAAAAGCCTGAGAAACCGTAACATCAGCCCCTCTCCACCGCCCCTTTCCACAATAATCAGAGCAGCCCTGCTACCTTTTCCCCCTCAGGTGGGCATTGTAGAACGGAGGGCAGACGCACCCAGGGCCGCCAATTCAAAATTCAAAATTCAGCAATTGGGCGGGTTTATGAAGGGTGTTGGTTACAGGGAAAATCTTGGGCGCAATCCGCCCCTACTGTTCAACCCTTAGAATGCAACATGCAAAATGCAAAACCATTTTGTCCTCGCCCTAGCCACCCGAACCATTCTCTGTTTTTATGGGAACACCCCCTATGCCTGTTGCGCCGATGCCTAACCTGTCAACCTTTGGCTTTTCCAGTACCTGGTTGATCAAAAGTGCCCAAACCTTGAGTGGTCACACCTATACGGGGACAGTCCATCTGCACCAAATGGGTCAAATTTACCAAATCTGCTGGTTAACGAGTTTGGGGGATTTTGCTGGGCTGGCGTTTCTGGAGGGCGATCACCTACTGGCGGGTTGGTGCCCCGATCAGGACTATGGCCTCATGCTCTATCGCATTACCCCTGACGGTATCCTGGAAGGGCGCTGGACCACCCCGATGAGCTATGCCCAAACCCATCTGGAACGAGCGACGGGGGGCACTGCCGGTCAGTTGGCGGGCACCTATGAGATTAAGGGCGAAATCCGCGACAGTGCCTATGCAGGGACGTTAACGATTACGGAAACCACCCCGGATATCTATCACTTGCGCTGGCAGGCGGGACAGGCATATGAGGGGGTCGGGTTACGGGTGCGAGATTGGTTGCTGGCCAGTTGGGGCTACACCTATCCCCCGAATGTTATGGACTATACGATCGCGGGCGATCGCGCCTATGGCCGTTGGGTGCGGTTTCAGCAGTCAGAAATTGGCTTGGAAACCTGGGAACGGATTTGTTAGCTAGTGAGCCACTGAGCCAGCCAGATGTATGGCTGGACATCTCTTAGTCGATCAGTAAAGGAATTCAGCAAGTCGGAACAGGATGACCCCAGCTACCCCACTTAGCGAGCTGCCTCTTGCAGTACTTGGACCACAGCATCGGAGAACATTTCAGTGATGGCTTCCAAATAGGGTAGCAGAAGGGCTAGATTCTCGGTATTTAGACGATCGTGGAGTTCCCGCGATAGCAATCGCAGCATACTTTGCACCAACTTCCAGTCCACCTTGAGGGGGGGGTAGAGCATGACACAGAGGGGGAATAGCTCCTCCTTGACGGCGGCAATACTGCCCTCCAGTAAGCACAGACACAGGTAGACCTGAAACATTTCTGCATCCCGGATGCTGGAGATGCGCACCGCGTCACTTCTAAGGGGGCCTGTGTAGCTCTGGTAGTGGGGATACTCACGGGCCACGCGATCGCAGATCGTGTGGGCGATCGCCGTACTGATTGGCAGGAGTTGCTGCACCGTTCGCAACGATTGGCTCGATAACCCCCACTGGGCAGCCGCTTCGTAGGTGCGTTGGAGGGGCATATAGAGGTGATCGTCCATCACCTTCAGGTAGGGCGTCACGAGGGACTGCTCCAGTTCACTCAACCAGCCCAGCAACACCTGCCCCGTATAGTGAAACTGCATACTCACCAGGCCGATCGCCCTCGGATCACGGGCCGTATATTGCTGGCGGACGCGCCCAAACTCCTGCCCTAGCAACACGGATAACCGCGCGGGTTGTACCTCCTGCGCATAGGCCGTGAGCATTTTCTGGTAGGTCTGGTGAATATCTTGAATGATCTGCCAGGGGTTTACTACATCAACCTGAATGCCGTGGTGCTTGATTGCATCGCCCAACAACACCTCAACCTGGGACCATGCCGTCGCACTGGCCAACTCCAGGTGATTGAGCAGGTAATTCGCGGTTTCCAGCCGTCCGGCGGCTGAGGTGAGTTCGGTATAGTTCCGTGGCAGTTCCCGACTGGCCTGTTCTGCTTGCGCTGCCTCAGTAATATCCGCAATATATTTTTTCGCCCACAGTGCGGATAAGGCGGCCAAGTCGTCAGTATCCTTGGCGGCGCGATCACGAGTTGAATCTGTCATATCGATGCGGTAGATAGCAGCGGTAGATAGCAGCAGATAGCCGTAGTCGGCAGCACAGTTTAAGGATTTCTTAAGTGGCTTAGTGCTATCATACCCCGCTTTTCCCGTGGGTAAATGAGGATGACTCCCCAATCTAGCTGGCGAAGCTGCTGGCTTCTACTGGCGGGGTCTCAGTGGGCGCTGGCCCGGTGGCGATGGAGATGGGTTGGGACGCGTCGATAGGTCCTGGCAGGGCCACGGCTCCCCGGTTGGCATCGGCGGTGGACAAAACACTTGCCAGGGTACAGGGCAAGGTCATGCGCACAACCGTCCCCACACCCACCTCACTGACCAAGGCCAGGGTCCCCTGTTGCAGCGCCACACAAGCCTGGGTAATGGTTAACCCTAAACCAGTCCCCATTGTCTTACTCGCACTTTTGGCCCGGAAAAACGGCTCAAACAGGTGGGCCTGATCCTCCGGGGCAATGCCATGTCCACGATCGCGCACATAGAAGGTAACCTGGGAGGGGCTGGGCGATGTCTCTGCGGCGGGGTTAGTCGAGGAGGGCGGATTAGTCGGGGCGAGTGTGTTGGGCTGGGCAACCCTTGCCGCGACCGCCGGGGCATCTGGACACCAGAGTTCGAGTTCGATCTCCGTATCGGGCCGGGAATATTTAATCGCATTATTCAGTAGGTTCGAGAGACAATGCCAGAGGAGCTTGGCATCCAGAAAAACCTGGCAGCAGGTGCCATGCTGAATAAATTTTAGGTGATGCTGTTGGCCAATTCCCACTTGGAAAGCCGCCAGCAAATCCTGGCAAAACCCCGCCACATCCATTAATGCCGGGGTATATTCCAAACGCCCGGACTCGATATAGCCAAAGGTGAGAATATCTTGAATCAACCCATCCATGCTTCTGACGGCTTCCTTCACCTGTTGGAAATAGCCCTGTTGTTTCTCCTCCTGACATTGATGGCCAAATTGTTCCAGTAATTCCACGGCGGATTTGATCAAGGCCAGGGGTGTCCGCAGATCGTGGGAAGCCATTGCCAAATATTGGGTGGCCCGCTGTTCCATATCCTCAGCCCGTTGCCGGATGGTCTTCTCGGCTTGATGGCGGCGAATGGCTACCTGAATGGCTACATTCAGGTCTTCGGAGCGAAAAGGTTTCAGTAAATAGCCAAAGGGTTGGGTATCACGAGCTTGCTGCACGGTATCCGGATCGGCAAAGGCCGTGAGATAGACGATCGGGATCTGGTAAGCGTTCCAGATCCGCTGGGCAGCGGTAATGCCATTGATCTTGCCCTGTAAGACAATATCCATGAGCACCACATCCGGTCGCAGTTCCGCCGCTTTGGCGATCGCCAGTTCGCCAGAGTCCACGGTACCGCTGACCACATATCCTAATTTTTTAAGCTGCCGACTAATGTCGTGGGCAGTAATAAACTCATCCTCAACAATCAACACTTTTGCGGTAGCCATACGATCATTCTAGAGACATCAATGATGGACTCATATCTTACAATTTTCCAGGAACCATTGAGATTTTATAATCCCAGGCGAAGCATATCCCTTGTCTGTTGACAAATCACGCTCAAAACAATAATATTTATCAAATTTTAGCCAAATCGAGTGGCGATTGTGAGGCCCTAGGTAGGGTGCGATCGCCCAATCTAACCCTGAACGTTCTGATCCCTATCCCTCTTATCCACTAAGATACGCGTTAGGGTGGGGGTGTCAATGAGTGTGCAGTCGAAAGGCGATCTTACCCCAATTCTACCGTTAGCACCCGCTGTAAAAAAGTAAAGTTTCCCAACATTCGTGAATCATTCGTGGCCGTAAATTTGCGGTATAGGGACAGGTTGCCGATTAAGCCCGACGTTCGTAGTAAACCTCGCTGAAGGTTAGTTGGAATTGGGTTCCCTGAGCTTGGGAAAGGGTGATGTGGCCCTTAATCTGCTGGGTCAGACCACACACTAATTGCAGGCCCATTGAGTTGGTATGACGAAAATCCAGATCGGCGGGGAAGCCGCTCCCGTCGTCCTGGACCGTTAATTGGTATTGGGTATCGTTGAGGCGAACGAGGGTCACCTGCACCGTCCCCTGGCGCTGGTCGGGGAAGGCGTGCTCTAGGGCATTGGTCACCAGTTCGTAGGCGATGAGGCCGCAGGGGAGGGCGGTTTCCAGGTTGAGGGCAACGGGGTCGATCGCGAAATTGAGACGTATTCCCTGGGTGGGGTGGCCATACACGGAAAAAGCATAGCTAACCAATTGGTGGAGGTACTCATCGAAGGCCATTTGGGCCAAATCTGATGACTGATACATCCGCTCATGGATCATCGCCATTGCCGAGATCCGGTTTTGGCTGTCTTTGATGATGCGGAGAACCTGGGGGTCTTCGAGCATATCGACCTGCCAGGACAGCAGGCTGGAAATAATTTGGAGGTTATTTTTAACCCGGTGGTGAATTTCCTTGAGCAATACCTCTTTCTGCGCCAATTCATTGGTTAACTGGGCGTAGAGGTTCGTCTGTTGAATGGCAATCCCCGCTTGGGTGGCAATGCGTTGCAGTAGGTTAAGTTCGGCATGTTGCCATTGGCGATCGTGGCAGGCATGGACAATCAGGAGTCCCCATAGCTTCGGCTCATCGGGGCTGGGTATCCGGTGCCGAGCAGGTAAGCGCTCCTCCGCACCCAGCAGAATCGGGGCAACCATACGGGACTGCACCCCAATTTCTTCCATAAAATCCGCGATACAGGCACTCCAGGTATCCGTTGCTACATCCGGCACAATGCGGGCATTCCCCTGGCGATAGAAGTCGAGGCAGTCTTCTAAAAAGACCTCATCAAAAAACTTTAAATTGAGCAGTGTCGGCAACCCAGGGGTAACGGTTTCCTGCACCACATGAGTTTTGTCGTCGGGCTGGAGGCGGAAAATCAACGCGCGATCGGCCTGGAGCAGTTGGTGTACCTCGCGCACAGTGGTGGCGAGAATATGTTCCAGATCCAAGGACTGGTGGGTTTGTTGGGAGAGGGTATGGAGGACCTGTTCCTGGCGGATTTGCTGCTCTAGGATGGCTTCCGTGCGCCGCCGTTCGGCCAGTTCCGCTTGCAGACGCGCATAGAGATTGGCCTGTTGGATCGCTGTTCCCAAGCGTCCCGCAATTTGTTGCAACAGATCGACTTCCTGGGGAGGCCAAGGGCGCGGAGCCGTGCAGTGCTGGACAATCAGGAGGCCCCAGAGGCGCTGTTCGCCATAGAGAATGGGCACTACCAAGTTAGCGCGAATCTGAAACTGGCCGAGGAATTCGGCATAGCAAGGGCTGATCGCGGCTGTTTGTACATCTTCAACGATCGCCACCCGACCCGCCTGATACTGCTCCACCCAATCGCCTGGGAAGCAAGGGTCATGAATGCTTTGTACCCGCAGACTTAAGTCAGGTTGGGAGACGGATTCAACTAACACCTGACCCTGCCAGTTGGTGTGGAAACGATAAATCAATACCCGATCGACGTTGAGGAAAGATTGAATCTCCTCGACCGTGACTTGCAAAATGTCATCCAGGTTAACGGTCTGGCGCATCCGGAAGAACAGTTGGGCAAGGAGATGATCCTGTTCTGCCTGTCGTTGTAGGTTTTGTTCCGCCCGTTTACGATCGCTGATATCAAAACACACCCCATTCACGCCAATGCTGCCATCCGGGAGTGGCACGATCGCCCCCGTGTCACGCACCCAGATGACCTCACCCGTGGGTTTAAGGAGGCGATATTCCTGCTGACTTTCTGGTCCCAGCCGCAGGGAAGTTTGGAGCGTCTGGAAAAAGCCTTCGCGATCGTCCGGATGAATACAGTCAATCAAACACTGGGGCTGGGCTAACACGGTTTCCGGGGTTAACCCCGTCAGCGCCTCCACCCCTCGACTCACAAAGGATAGGGTAATCGTCCGGTCAGGGTGCACTACCCCCCGATAGACTGATCCTGGAATTTGGTCGGTCACCTCCCGCAGCAATTCCTTTTGCTCCTGTAATGCCTGTTCGAAGGCTTGCCGTTCGGTAATGTCACTAATGCGGACTAAAACGTGCTCGGTGCCCGCCACCTTGAGATACTTGGCCACCAGACTTCCCCAGAAGCGGTTACCCTTTTGGGTCACATATTCAAATTCCCGTTGGAAGGTGCCAGTCTGCTGAAATTCTGTCTGGAGAAGTGCTCCTTCCTGTTCAGAGAGTGGGTCTGCATGTAGACTAGCTCCCTTTTTGCCAATTAATGCCTCTGGTCCTTCGGCTTCAAACAGTTCAACGGCTCGACGATTGCATTGGTTAATCAGCCAGGTATTAATATCAACCAAAAAAATCGCATCGGCAGATTCCTCAAAAATACCCTCGAATAGGTCTCGATTACGACGGACCGCTATCTCGGCTAATTTACGATCGCTAATATCTCGCACAATCATAATGACCTGCTGGGAACTGAGGGGAATGCAGCGGGCCTCGAAGTAGCGTGGAGCATCGGTAAATTGCAGCGTATATTCTAAGCGTTGGATTGCTTGGGTGCGAAGGGTGGTTTGAATCAGATCATAGGTTTGCTGGCCTAAAGGTTCAGGGAGAACTGCCTGAACCGTATGCCCCAACATGGCACTGGCTGGGACATATAAATCGGCTTCATTTTGACACTTAATTTCGAGGTAGCGTCCCGCTGCATCCAAGCGGAAGAGAAGATCAGGAAATGCCTGAAAAATGGCTTCTAATTTTTCATTTTGTTGGCTGAGGGCGGTGGTTCGTTCCGCAACCCACTGTTCTAAGACCTCATTGGTCGATCGCAGTTTCCTGACGGCTTCTTCAAGCAACTGCTCCATACGCTTAAGATCACTAATATCTAACACCAAGCCATTGATGCACACCGCCCCCGTTGGTAACCGTGAATAGCGGGCACGATCTTCAACCCAGTGCACGGTCCCGGTTGCCGTGATGATCCGAAATTCATGGTTAAGCGCTTCCAGGGTTTGCAAGGATTGCGCGACCCGTTGCTCAAAGCGATCGCGATCGTCAGGATGGATGAGGTCAAACAGGGTACCCGGATTCGCCTGGAACCGCTCCAGGGGGTAGCCGGACAAATCCTCAATCCCTTGGCTCAGGTAGCTGAGGTGCATCTGGCCGTTGGTGGCAACCACCACTTGGTACACTGCCCCCGGAATCGTGCGGGTGATGGCGGTGAGTTGTTCGTTTTGCTTCTGCAAGGCGGTAATGGCCTGCTGTTGTTGGTATAGGGCGCGATCGCGGGCCTCAGTTCGTTGCTTTAAGAGTGCATCCCGTTGTTGGATCTGGGCAGTGGTGGCCATCTCCAAGGTCGTTAATCGTTGGGTTAAGGATTGCACCATCTCGTAAAGGGAGGTGGCATCAAGGCTATGTAGGATCGTCGATTGGGTCACTAGGCCCACTAACCCGCCCGCTGGATTGATGACGGCTAGGCGACGGACCCGCTGCCGTTGCATCAGTGTGTGGACCTGCCACAGGGAGTCGGTGGGGGTCAGGGTGAAGACGGGGGTACTCATCACCACTTGGACCTGGACGGTGTTTGGGTTGATCCCTAGCAGGTGACACTGCACCACATCCCGTTCAGTCATGATGCCCAAGGGCCGGGGAGAAGCTGTTACCGTCTGAGCCTCAGCCGTGATCACCACACAACTGATGCGGTAGTCGCTCATTCGCTGAATGACGGTTTGCAGCGAGTCGGTCGGGTTGGCGGTGACCACCGATCGCACCATGACTTCCTCGACCCGTCGCCAGCGCAGCAGATCGATCGGTTGCAGTGCCCGTCGCAGGGTTTGCGGGGTGACCACCCCCAGCAGGTGATCGTCGTCATCCAGGATTGGCAAGTGGCGAATCGGGTGACGCTTAAACAGATCGAGAATACTAAAGATATCCTCACACTGCGATCGTCGCTGGGTAATCAGAGCCGACTGCATAACTGCCGCCACGGATATCTCCGCCAAGGGAACCGCCCGGGCGACCAATTGCACCAAATCCCGCATCGTGAGAATGCCCCGCAGTTCCGTACCGGCCATGATCAATACATAATCATGCACGAGATCAGTCGTAAGATCAGTCGTCAGGTCAGCCGTGAGGTCACGGTCCTGATCAACGGCAGTATCCAAGGGATTGGCAGGGGCCTGCGGCTCCAGGGGGCAAGCCGAGTGACTGGCCTGCATCATCGCTAGGGCTACGGTGAGGGAAGTATCGGGTGTAACAATGGGGGGCTGGAAATCGATCGCGAGGTCAGAAAGCATGACAACCGGGAGGGGGTGCGGTCCTTCTCTTCATTGTTGGCACGGTTGGTGCGAATTGCGAGGGGGGATTGGGGACATCGGTGGCCCCTAGGGCGGTGCCGACGATCGATCTTTTCCGTATGTCGCGGGCAGAAACCTTGTCAACCGAAGCACTCAGCGATTCTCGGCGTTGCGTGAGGAGGGGGGCACTTCATAAAAATTAAGAAATTGATGCGCATTGACGGCCCGATTGGGGACGTGCTAGGTTAAGCAGCAATTCGGGTCGAATCCACGTTCAAGATGCCTGTTCCTGCCTCGACCCTAGCCGCGATCGCAATCTTGGGGACGGTTTGAGTCGAATCGAAGAAGTCACGCTTAATCTGGTTGCGCTTGGGTATACGTTAGCCGGTAGTCGTGCATAGTAATGGTCAGGAACAGAGCGAGGCATTATAATCATGAATGAAATACCTGATTGCACCAATATGGTTGCTTATTTTCTTAGAAAATGATAGACTTTTACGAACCAAGCGGCCAACCCGTTGGCGTAGCGTATTGTTAAAACGTTCAATATAATTAGTCTTACCGCTCTCCTTGCCAACCGCCCGATGTCGTTTGCTTGGTAACACTTTTTCGTAAGCTTGCCAAAAATCGGTGTAACAGACAGCACATTGACGATAAACAGGTGGTAGCGACTGCCAAAGTTTTTGAGCTGATTGTCGTGATCGATCACCAATAACCATACCGACCCCCTGGCGGCTATCGGCATCAATCGCTAACCAAATCCACTGTGGGTTTTCCTTCGCGCCGACAAAAGGCCACATCTCATCAAGCTGTAGGGTCAGGCGACCTTTTTTTAGCCGTTGTCACTGTCTGGGGAGTTTGGTAGTATTTTTGATTAACGTACATTTGCAACCAACGTTTGGAAACACCGGTGATTCGTACAATCGCTGCGAGTGCCAGTCGTTCGAGCAACAGCTGATCGATCAACTGACGAGTTGCGGCATCAACGGGTTGACGGCTGGCATTTTCGACAAACTGTCGCCCGCAGTCCTGGCAGCGGTAGCGGGGCTTCCCATAGTGAGTATGTCCATACTTGATGATTTGACTAGACTGGTATTTGGGGCAGTTCATCACGGTAGCTAAGATCTCTGAAAGACAGCATATGTTTATCTTAACATTACTATGCATCACTACCTATCCGTCACGTACTTACCCATAGCGAATACGATCGAGGAGGATGGAAATAATGAGTACGATCGCACCTGATATCCAGCAGCACTGGGCCGCAATCAGTCCCTTTCTGACAATTCGCAACGAACACGAATACGACGCAGCAGTTGAGCACCTCAACCAACTTCTAGACGAAATTGGCACCGACGAACAGCATCCTCTCTATACCCTACTAGATACCCTTGGTACCCTAATTCATGCCTACGAAGAAAAGCACCATCCTATGCCAGCGTGTAGCGGCGCAGAAATCCTCCGCTTCCTAATGACCGAACATGAACTGACCGAATCAGATTTACCCGAAGTCGCCTCCCAAGAGATGATCACCGAAATCCTCAATAGCCAACGCGAACTCAATCTTCAGCAAATTCGTGCCCTAGCCCAACGATTTCAAGTCTCCCCATCCGTGTTTATCTAGGTTTAAGCTAACCCTCGTATCGGAGTGGAATAAGAATGTCTATATCCAGTGCCCTCAACACTCAGCTAATATAGCAATCCTAAGTCATTTATGAGAATGGGAAGGGACATAGTGAATCTCTATCAGTAGATATAGGATTGGCTTCTCTCATGAATCATCTGGGATTGCTATAGATGGATTAGTTACGGCTATCTTAGCTTTATCACCTGAAGAACAGCAGCTATTATTGGAACGAGTCGCAGAAGCACGGGCACGCCATGATCTTGAGACAAAGCTAAAAGCTTACGAGCAGCAATACGGCATGAATAGCGAAATCTTTCACGCTCAGTTTCTCACAGGTACCCTAGGCGATTCTGAAGACTATATGGAATGGGCGGGATTTTATGAAAAACTTCATGCTTCTTAAGATTTAAGAAATATGTGATTTAAGAAATATTTCCCCATCTCCTCAAAACTATATTCAACATCTGAAAACCGCACTGAATAATAGTTCAATCATTCAACGATGGACGATCGTAGATGAAAATGTCTTAGGCGATCGGGGACACTTTTGCGTCCGTTTACACCCACACTATTCTCAGGTACGGCATCTATAGTTTTATTCCCATATTTACTGTCACGCCCTTGACCAAAGTCGATGAGAATACCCCCTGGCTCAATGACCGACAACTAGTCAATTTGCTTGAGAACTGATCCTAACGTAGTAAACAATTGGTCAATGTGATCAGTTTCAATAATTAAGGGGGGTGAAAGCGCGATCGTGTCGCCCGCCGCCCGCACCACAATCCCCGCATCAAAACACCGGCGGAAGGTCTCAAAAGCCCGTTTACCCGGTTGGCCGGGACGCGGTTCCAGTTCGATCGCCGCCATTAAGCCCAAATTCCGAATATCAATCACATGGGGCACACCCTTCAGGCTATGGGCCGCCGCTTCCCAAACCGGGGCTAGGGTTTGCACACGGGTTAATAGGCCCTCCCGATGGTAAATCTCAAGAGCCGCCAAGCCCGCCGCGCAAGCCACAGGATGCCCGGAATAGGTGTACCCGTGGAACAGTTCCACCCCATCCCCCGGCCCCTGCATAAAGGCATCATAGATTTCCTGCCGCACAAACACAGCCCCCATCGGTACACTAGCGTTGGTAATCCCCTTGGCAGTAGTAATGATATCGGGCAGGACACCGAAATATTGGGTAGCGAACGGTTGGCCTAGGCGACCGAACCCCGTAATAACCTCATCAAAGATCAACAAAATACCGTAGCGATCGCAGATTTCCCGCAGCCGTTCTAAATACCCCACAGGCGGTAGCAAAACCCCCGTTGATCCAGCCACCGGTTCAACAATAACCGCCGCGATCGTCGAGGCATCATGGAGCTTCACCAGCCGTTCCAATTCATCAGCCAAGTGCGCCCCCCATTGCGGCTGGCCACGGGTAAACGCATTGTGTTCGAGATTATGGGTATGGGGCAGGTGATCAACCCCCGTCACCAAGGTGCCAAATAACTTACGGTTAGGACCAATGCCCCCCACCGCCATCCCGCCAAAATTAACCCCGTGGTAACCCCGTTCACGGCCAATCAACCGTTGTCGCATCCCCTCACCCCGCACCCGCTGATACGCGATCGCAATTTTCAGCGCCGTTTCCACCGCTTCCGAACCCGAATTAGCAAAAAAGACATGCTTAAACGGATCGGGCAAAATCTTCACCAGCCGGTTGGCCAGTTCAAAGGGAGCCGGGTGCCCCATTTGGAACGTCGGGGGAAAATCCAACTGGAGAATCTGGGCCTTAACCGCTTCGGCAATTTCGCGCCGCCCGTGCCCCGCATTCACACACCACAGGCCCGCCGTCCCATCCAGCAGTGGGCGATCGTCCGACGATCGGTAATACATCCCCGCTGCGGCCACAATAAACCGGGGATCGGCCTTGAATTGCCGGTTAGCCGTGAAGGGCATCCAGAAGGCACTGAGATCCGACGGTACCGGCACCGGCACCATTGGCGTGGATTGGGGTGCAGGGGATTGGGGTTCAACGGTGGGCGACATGGCTATCTCCAAAACGACGGGCTTCCCCTTGCCACTCAGTTCACAACATCAGTTCACAATGGGGAACGGGCCAGGGGGAGACGCACTCCCCAGTGCCCTATAGCAACTATGATGCCAGCCTGTGCTCCGTTTTTTAATTTTTCATCAACGCCACGGTACTCGCGATCGGGGTGACGTGAGGCATTACAACCCCACCAACTCCCGACTTTCCAACCCCGTCAACTGCTGCACAATCCGGAGCCGGGTTTCCAACTTAGCGACACTAAAGTGATTGCGCAAATGTTCCAAATAGGCCAGGGCATTCGCCTTCTCCGTGGCCAACTGCAAAAATCGCTCCTGGGCCGCTCCATAGGCAGGATTCGCCTGCAAGACCTCATGGCGACGGGCCTTACGTTGCAGATCGTTTTTGAGGCTGTTATCGAAGGCCACAATCACCTCAGCTTCTGCTTCCAAATTCGCCAACTGCTGTTTGACAACGGCAATCTGGTATTCCAACTCATTGGCCGCTTGGGCCGCCTGGACGATCGCATCAGGATATTGCTCAAGACGTAGTTTCATAAAAACCTCTCACGGCTGAATTCAGACCTCAGGGGCTACAACCTCAGTAGATCGCAATATTCGTGGGATACCTTGCTGTCGATACCCATAAAATGCCGGGCCATCCTATCGGGCACAACCTCAGCAGATCGCAATATTTGTGGGATAGCCGTCTGAAGTGATGGCAGACTCGGCTGTTTTAGGGGCAGGCAGGATGCCTACCCCACAACTGTTGTTTTGCGAGCATCGACTAGACCTATCAGTTACACCCCCACCAAAACTGACACTACACCGCTGCCAGGTGGTGATTGGGCGGTGAGTTGGGAGCCTCTACAGGACGCGACGGTTCCCCGCTCCGCTTGGGCGTTTCTCCATTGCGGAACCGAACGGCGATCGGGCGTTCTGCGGGTAGAGTGGGCGGCTCGGTTGCGGGATTGCTCGTGGGAAGCTCTACCGATGACGCAACCCGAACCTCACGGGCCTCGCCCCGGCGGGTGACAGGCCCCTCCTCAGCGACTACGGCGGTTTGCTCTAGGACCTCGACCTCTAATTTGATTGCCACCAGATAGTTACCGCTGGCTTCCCCCACCGCATCACGCACCAATTGGGCCAGATCCGGACGAGCGGCCGTCATGGGATCACGCAAAGTGCAACGGTCCCATTCGTACTTGGCAGTGGGGTCGAGGGTTAGGATGTAATGTTTTTGCATGGGTTGAACCGGAATGAAGGACTGGGGAGAAGGGAGAAAGCAGGTGGGAGGTGAGAGGCGGAAGGGAGAAGGGAGGAGGAAGAAAGGAGAAGGTGGGAGATCAGAACTAGGGAGGAGCCAGTGGCAAAGGCACCTAACCAGGCACGATCGCCCCTATCAAGCCACTTTTGCCTTTTACCTTTTGCCTTTTACCTTTTGCCTTCTCCGGCCCCTGGACTAGGGCGGATGATGGGACTGATGATTGGACTAAAGAGGCCTGCGACGATCGCACTTGGCGGTCCCAGCGGGCGATCGTGCGGGCAAGGGGACCCTGGTTAACGACCTTCACCTCGTAGGGATAGGGCAATTGTTGGCCTAAACGCACCTGAAAGCGGCAGTCGAGCAAGGCCAAGCGTCGCGCAAACTGCTGGGCTAAGGGCAGGCGATCGAAGCCGACGTAACAGGTTTCCGTGGCCCCAACTACCGCTGGAGATCGGAAGGGAGTGCGCACCACCAATACCCGTGGGGATAAATACTGGCCAACGCGCCCTTGTTGGAGTGAGAAGAAACGACCAATCTGCATCATGAGTACCTGGATCTAAGCACTGGACAACCCAAAACTCGCTAACCAAGACCTAGCCAACCCATCACGGGACTCATCACACCAGCTTTAGCATTCAATACCCTGATTTAGTACAAGTATACTAAATTGATCGCGATTTGACAAGGGCTGTGTCTCCCGCTAACCCATCTCCCCGTTAGCCCGTTCAACATTCTCGTCGTGACTAACCTGCTACGATCCCTACCAACCGATACCCTAGCGAGGACGATCGTTATGACCGCTGTTAGCCTGATCCGTGCCGATGCCTATGACCTGCCCATCCTGCGGGCGGCGATCGCGGACCTGCTGGCTCCCTTGGGGGGGATGGGGGCCTTTGTCAAACCGGGCGATCGCGTCCTTCTCAAGCCCAATCTGCTAACGGGTTCCCGGCCCACGGGCGAATGCGTGACCCGTCCTGAAATCGTCGCCTGTGTGGCGGAACTGGTTCGGGAAGTGGGGGGGGAGCCGTTTTTAGGCGATGCCCCGGCCTTTGGTTCGGCGCGGGGGGTGGCGATCGCCAATGGCTATCAACCCTGGCTAGAGTCGCTCAACCTGCCAGTGGTGGAATTTCACGGGCACCGCTACCAAACCCTGAGTGAGACGTTCAACCATTTGCGGCTCTCGAAGGAAGCCATGACCGCCGATCGCGTGATTAATCTGCCCAAGGTGAAGTCCCACTGTCAACTGACCTTTACCCTGGGGGTGAAGAACCTGTTTGGGTGCGTTCCAGGCAAAATGAAAGCCTGGTGGCACCTGGAAGCCGGTAAAGATGCCGCCCGGTTTGGGGAAATGCTGGTGGAAACCGCACGGGCCATTGCCCCCGATCTCACCATCACCGATGGCATTATGGCCCACGAGGGGAATGGTCCCAGTGGCGGCGAACCGCGCTTTTTGGGCATTCTGGGGGCCTCTGGCAATGTCTTTGCCCTCGATCGCGCCTGGGTGGACATTCTCCAGGTGAATCCGGCCCAGGTGCCCACGATCGCGGCATCCCAACGCCTAGGGCTGTGCCCCGACTTGGCCACGATGGACTTTCCCCACCTACAGCCGACGGACTTGCGGGTGTCGGACTGGCGACTGCCCGATCGCAAGGTACCGATCGATTTTGGGATGCCCCGTATTCTGCGATCGTCCTTGAAACACCTCTATATCCGCTTTATCCAGGAACCGCTCCATCTCTATGCAAGCCGTTAAGGTCATGCCAGCTAAACGATCGCGTTAGGGGTTGCTCATGGCGATCTGTTAACGGTTAAGCTGTAAGCTGTAAAGCCGTCTTCGCGGGACGGAGTTTCAGACCCAACGTTTCCGATGAAAACTGAACCGATCGTGCTGCTTTCGCAACGTGAAATTGCCAAAATGCGACGGGCTGGCCAATTGGCGGCGGCCCTGCTCGACTATTTGGAACCGTTTGTCAAACCTGGGATAACGACCCTGGAACTGAACGATCGGGCGGAAGCGTGGACCCGCAAACAGGGGGCGAAGAGTGCGCCCCTCGGCTACAACGGCTTTCCCAAGTCAATTTGCACCAGCGTCAATGAGGTGGTTTGTCACGGCATCCCCCACGCAAAACAAGTTCTACGGGAGGGCGACATTATCAATATTGATGTGACCCCGATCCTGGATAACTACCACGGGGACACCTCGCGCACCTTCTTTGTCGGCCAACCCGATGCCAAGGCCAAGCGCTTGGTGGAGGTCACGGAAGTGTGTCTGTACCGAGGTATTTCTGCCGTGAAGCCAGGGGCACGGGTGGGCGATATTGGGGCCGCGATCCAGGAATATGCCGAAGCACATGGGTTTTCCGTCGTCCGCGATTTCGTCGGCCACGGCATCAACACCACGTTCCATACCGAGCCGCAGATTCCCCACTATGGCCAAGCGGGCAAGGGTCGGAAATTACGGGCAGGCATGGTTTTCACGATCGAACCCATGATTAACGAAGGCACCCACGAGGTTGAAGTGCTGGCCGATGGTTGGACCGCTGTCACCCGCGATCGCAAGCGATCGGCCCAGTTTGAACATACGGTGGCCGTTACCGAGGAGGGGGTGGAAATCTTGACGTTGCCGTAAAGAGTAAAGGGTGGCAACTTTTGGGAAAATCGAATAGGATGGCTCTGCTGACGGCCTGAGCAGAGGAAGGGAGAATGAGCAGAAACCTGCGGGGGTGCCATCAGAAGGCGATGCACCGTGCCCGATGGCGGCCTGATTGGGTGAAGGTTGCTCGAAGGGCGATCGTGATCGGTGTCGCGATTCCTTTGGGAATTGCGCTTAGCCCCATTGCCTATGGCCAAAGCCCTAGTCCTACCCCCCCCAACCCAACAACGAGCCATCCCGACCCAGCAGGGGCCACCCCCCTGATCCAACGGGCAACCCTACAAATCGGCAGCGAGGGGGCAGAGGTTCTGGAATTACAGGCGGCCTTGAAATTATTGGGGTTTTATAGCGCTGAGGTCAGTGGTCGCTACGATGAACCCACTGCGGCTGCCGTAGCCCAATTCCAACAGGCGGCTGGGTTACCAGTCGATGGGGTGATGAATCCTGCTAGTTGGAGTCGCCTATTCCCCAGTCAGATACCCCTATCCCCCCCCGTACCCGCCGCCGATTCGCCGCAAGTGGCCCCCGTGCCCGCCAGCGCCGCCAATCCACCCTCGTCCTCATCCCCGGAAACGTCCGTCGGCGGCGAGTCTTCAACCACCACCACACCAACGGCAACCACCGGTGGGAGTGGCGGCGATGCGGCAGCAGTCCCGACGGAAACAACGACAGCAACCGGCACCGCTGGAACCTCCCCAACCTCCCAGCCCGCCGCGACTACCGTTGCGGCCACAACGACTCCCCAGCCGATCGCTTTGCCGATCCTCCGCCAGGGAATGCATGGACCCGCCGTGATCCATCTCCAAGAGCGCCTACGTGCGATCGGTGTTTTTGAGGGGGCGATCGATGGGATCTTCGGAACCGAAACCCTAGCGGCAGTCAAGGCGGCCCAAACGAAGTTCCAGGTTGATCCGGATGGGGTGGTTGGCCCGGTTACCTGGACGGTGTTACTGCAATAGGGAGGTCCTGTCTTGCCCAGACATCAATCTTGCCCAGACATCAAGTAGGGTAGGCAGCCTGCCTGCCCCGGAAGCCGCGACGGTTACCCTGCTGAAACAGCCGAGACGGCCATCCCACGCTTTATCCCTAGCTGTCCGACCCAGGGTTGGGTTGGCTAGTTGGGGCTGGGGGTTATTTCCTGATTAGGCATAACCAGGGTGAAGAAAGGAGTAGTCGCTGCTTGCAGCGTGCCATCTACAGTATTACGCCTTTCAATCAGCCATTCCCCAGAGGCCACCGAGCATGGAGAAGCCGACCCCAAAGTCAACGGGTAAGCCGTCGCAAGCAAAGACCCCCGCCAAAAACACCCAGGCCAAACCGCCCAAGGCCACGGCGAAGGCCAGTAAGACACCAGCCGCCAAGGCCAAAACGGCAACCGCTAAGCCAACGGCCTCAGCCAATGTGAAAGCCAAACCCCAGGGTAACGCAACGCCGACGACTGCCACCGATCCGCTGGAGGTGCTAGAGTACCTCTCCCTGGCGGGGGCGGGAGCCGGCGCGATCGCAGCGGTGGTCTTGCAACAATCCTTGCTGGCTTCTGCCCCTTTGACCGTGGCCATGCTGCTGAATCTGGTGAACCGGCGGCGAGCGGATCAAGCCGTGACGACCCAGACGGCGGCCACCCTGAAAAAGCTCGATCAACGATTGACCGAGGATGTGCAATTTTTGGGGCAACGGGTGCTGGCGATGCCCACGCCCGAAGCATTGAATACAGCCCAGGAAGCCTTGGTACGCAAGAATAAGGAGGCGATCGCCACCCTACGGACGGAGATGGACAGCCGTTTGAAACCGATCGAGTCCCTCGGCTTAAACTCGATTCGGGAAGATCTGACCCAGATCAGCACCCAATTCCAGAGCAAATGGGCGGAGTTACGGGAATCCCTAGAGAGCATTTCGCGTTACCTGGAAAGTTTACCCACGGCCTTACGGGTTGAGCGGTTGGAAACCTCTGTTAGTGATCTAGTGGCTGAGGTGGGGCAACTCCAGAACAGCTTCCAGGACTTTGCCAAACAACCCGATGTGAAATCAATCCAGGAGCAAATTAACCAACTCCACCGCCGCTTTAATAACCTGCCCCCCCCGTTTAACCCTGTTGCCCTGCAACAGGAGGTGGTGGGGCTAGTGTCAGCCGTGGCAACCCTTGTGCCGAAACGGGAGTTCACCACCCTGGCCTCAGAAGTGGCCCAACTCCGCGCCCAGCAAGAATCGTTGGAGGAAGCCGCTGCACCCCACGATCGCGAGATTAAAAGCCTGCGGGGGCAATTAGATGAACTCAGCCAGCGGTTCCAAGACCGGGAGGAACTCGAAACCTTGGCAAAGGTCCGGGGCGCATTGGCGCTTTTGCAAAAACGGATGGAGCAGATTGCCCAAGCCCAGAGTCCAGAGGGTCTAGCCGCAAGTTTGCAACACTTGACGGCAGCGCAGGTCCAGCCCCTCCAGGCCCAGGTGGCCCAGGTCCAACAGGTGATCAGCACCCTGGATGCCCAAGCCCAAAGCCTACAAGCACGGACGGCACTGATCGCCCCCCTTCAGCAGCAAATGGCCGAGATGCAGCAGTTGGCCCAACGGTTGGAACAGCAACAGGCGACCCTGGCCACGGAATTGGCCCAGGAGGTCGAGACGATCGCCGCTGCCCAGGTGCAGCAACACCTCAGCCACCTCCGGCAACAGCTTCAGCCCCCACTGGGGACTCCCGCCCGTGTGGATCGTCCGGAAGAGGCCATCGCCGGTATCGAAAACCTCCAACAGCAATTAACCCAATTGACCCATCGCCTCGATCAACTGGAGGAACGGACCGAAGGGGCGGAGGTAACGGCCATCCTGCCAGAGATTTCCATGCTGCGACAACAGTTCGACTATCTAGTCGATCGGGTGGAACGGCTCGAAAGTAGCCTCATGGCCGAGGTGACTCCCACCGCCACCAGCAGCATTACTACCGCGATCGATCCCCTGCGGCAGCAGTTGCAACAGCTATCAGAACGCATCGACCACCTCCAGGGGATCGCGTCCCAACCCGGAACCATGACCGAGGAAATAGTTCTGAATTGGATCAGCAGCATTAACCGCCACCTCAGCACCTTACCGGACACGGAAGGGCATCAGCTTTTGTTTGATCCCTTTGCCAATAGTTCCCAGGTTTTGCAAGAGGCATTGCGGCAGGTGCGTAAGCGGTTGATCTTAGTCTGTCCTTGGTCCGACGACCAGGAGCTTGATCCCAGTTTGCTGGCCCAATTGGCGACTTTACTAGAACGGGGAGTACAGGTGGATATTGGTTGGAGTTTGCCGTCGGCAGACACCCTCGACTTCCCGAGCAACGGCACGACTGCATCCGATCCCTGGCAACGGCCCGAGTCACCCGTGTCGATAGCTACCCGCATTCCCGAATCCAGTCCCCTCTATCCCCTGGAGGAACTGCGGCAAACCTATCCCAAGCAGCTACAGATCCGAACCCTCGCAACCGCCGAACACTTTCTAGTCTGCGATCGGGCCTTTGCCCTGATTGGCGGCCATCCGGGGGCTCCCTTGCCCGCTACGGCAGGGGATTTGGCGGCAACGTTACCGTTAACCAATGCCTCCCCAACACCGTTGCGCAACATCGGGATCAAGACCACCGATCCCCGAATTATTCAACTGCTGATTGACCGCTTCCAGTCACCAGCGTCGGATATGGCTCGTCAGCCCGCTGAGTCGCGGGTTACAACCCCTGAGTGGGTTGGGGTAAGTGCTCCCCATCCGGAAACCTTGGCCCGTAGCCGGGGTCATCACTTTCACCCAGAGCCGGATATGGGGTTAGCCGATCAACCCCTCGATGATGTGGCCTATAACAACCGGGGGTTGGTGCGGTACGACCAGGGCGACAAGCAAGGGGCGATCGCGGACTTTTCGCAGGCAGTGGAACTCAATCCCCGCAATGCCACAGCCTACTGCAATCGGGGAATTGCCCATGCGGATCTGGGGGATAAGACCAGTGCCCTCAGTGATTTTGACATGGCCCTGACGATCGATCCAAACCTGGCGATCGCCTATAATCACCGGGGCTTGGTCTATTCCGACCTAGGTGACAAGCGGCAGGCCATTGCCGACTACACGGAAGCCCTGCGGATTCAACCCGACTATGCCACCGCGTTCTTTAACCGGGGGGCTGCCCGCTCCAAAATTGGTGACTTCCAAGGTGCGATCGCCGACTATAGCGAAGCCATCCGCCTCAAGCCCGACTATGCTACGGCCTATTTCAATCGGGGATTTGCCTATCAGCAAGCGGGGGACAAGGCTGCCGCGATCGCGGATTACGATGAAGCCCTAAAGGCCGATAGTCAGTTTGCTGCTGCCTACAATAACCGTGGGTTTGTCCGGTACGAAGTCGGGGATACTGCCGGGGCGATCGCGGACTTTGATCTCGCCCTGCGTTTGAATCCGGACTTTACCAATGCCTATAACAATCGTGGGGTTGTTTATTCCCGGCTCCAGAACTATGCCGCCGCCATTGCCGACTTCGATCGGGCGATCGCCATTAGCCCCCTGTTTGCCAATGCCTATCACAATCGGGGCTTGGCCCGGTCCAAACTCGGTGATACGCCCGGAGCCATCAAGGATCTACAAGCGGCAGTGCGCCATTTCTCCGACCAGGGGGATGAACTCAACTGTCAGCAAGCCTTGAAATCTTTGAAGAAACTTAACCGTAGTCTATCCGAGTCGATGTAGGTTTCAGGCTCAATGCTTAAGATGACGTCAGTTCGATGACCCTCACCCCATCCCCTGCCAGGGAGAGGGGGTGAGGGCCATTCACGACGATCGAACTCACGTTAACGATGATGCTCTTGGCTGGCTTAGCCCGTTTCCGTAGCATCTCCCTAGGAGAAGCAGAATTTTCTGATCGTTCGCGTAGCGTTCCCAACGGGAAATCGACTCAGGGTCTATCCAGCTGATGGCGACAATTCCCCCTTCCCCGATCGGGCAATCCCACAGTGAACGGGGTTCCGTTATCCTAGGAGGGGTAATAAAAATTCATATTCATGATTGCCCCCCACCCGATTGCTCCCCACCCCCTAGTCACCCACCATGCTGCGATTGATTACCGACTTTGACGGTCCGATCATGGACGTTTCCGATCGGTATTACCACGTTTACACCCTCTGCCTCGCCACCTATCAGCATCCCGGCCAGTTCATTAAACGACTCCCCAAAGCCGAATTTTGGCGGCTGAAACGCGCTCAAGTGCCAGAGTGGCAGATTGGTCGGCTGTCGGGCCTTGATCCGGTGCAGGCGCGGGCCTTTGCAGCAATGCGGGCACGGATCGTGCACGATGTTCCGTATCTTGTCCACGATCGCCTGCTGCCGGGTGCGGTGGCGACCCTCGAAGCTTGCCAACGGGCGGGCATTGACCTAGTGGTGATGACCATGCGCCGCGATCGGGAGCTGGCCGAACCCCTCAAACGGCACCATCTGGAACGCTTCTTCCCACCTAGCCATCGCTACTGCATCGGCGATACCGACACAAAAACCGATGATGTGCATGACAAACCGAAGTTGATGGCACGAGCACTGGCCGAACTGCCCCCAGCCACAGATACCTGGATGGTAGGAGATACGGAAGCGGATATTGCCGCTGCCCAAGCCCACGGCATCAAAATTGTGGCGGTCCTGTCGGGGATTCGCGATCGCACCCAACTGGCCCAGCATGATCCGGACTATATCGTGGACGACTTGCCAATGGCGGTTGATCTGATCCTCAAGGCCCGCTATCACCCCTACCCGCCCCCAACCACACCCCAGATGACCTATCCCCGGCGATCGCCCCAGCTAACGCAACCAAGCGCTTACTAGCCAAAGCACACCGAAGGTTGTACAGGCTGCCACGGCCCCAACACTGCCCACCAGTTGGAGGCTGGGCACCAGGGTAGTTAACACTCCTCCCAGCAGCAAGCCCCCCCCTAGGCCCACCAGGGTGAGGAGCAGCGATCGGCCAAATTTATGTTCCTTACGGTTCAAGAAATACAAACTAACCCCGGCCCCGATCGCCAGAGTTAGGGACGGTTCCAGCACAAAGGTTAGCCCCCCCAGGGACAGGAAAAAGGCTGCTGGCAGGAGGATATCCCGTTGGCTGGGGGTATCCAGGCAGCGCTGTAGCCAGGTAGGGGTGGGTGGGGCCGGGGTGGGCGTTGGGGCCGGGGCGATCGGGGTCAGGCGTTCGGGAAAGCGAATCCGATCGGGCACTTTAATTTTGCCCTCCTGGCGGAGCCGCAGCCGATCCATCAGGACCGCATCATAGGCCGCTTCGATCGTCGAAAGGAGCTTCTGGTCACTTGCATATTGCTCTTGCAGGCGAAGCCGAGCATCCTGGATCTCATCAAACGAGGCATTCTCTGCCACCCCAAGCAACTCATAGGGATTTTGACTGCTCATTTACAACCTCCGCGAACCCCATCTGTTAGTCATTATGGTGGTTGACTGGTATTAACGACAAACGGGTGTGAACGACCCTTTACACAGGGTAGGGGCAACTTCCATGCCTGTCCTATCCCCGTGTCGGTGCTGCCCTCGTCCTATCCTCCCTTGCCATCCTAAACTAGGTTGGGTAGTGGTATACCAGAAACCTCCGTATCAGCGCCCAGATTGGGTAGGTGCCCAGTGCCAGCACCCAGTGCCAGCACCCAGTGCCAGCACCCAGTGCCAGCACCCAGTGCCAGCACCCAGTACCAACACCCAGTACCAGCACCCAGTGCCAGCACCCAGTGCCAGCACCCAGTGCCAGCACCCAGTGCCAGCACCCAGTGCCAGCACCCAGTGCCAGCACCCAGTGCCAGCACCCAGTGCCCGTGCCCAGCTACCCCATTCTAGGCGGAGTCCCCCATCGGATAAGTCGGGTCCAGCTAAGACCAGTGTAACCAGCTTCCGCAAACACCTGGGCAGACAAGTGTTAGGTATTCGTCCAATAGACGCGTTATCCTAACCTAGCAGGGACCATGAACTCTCAGCCCCCAGCGATCGCCATGAACCCGGTAAAAATCCTTGTAGTAGACGATGATCCGGCCATCTGTAATCTTGTTCAGCGATACCTCCGCGCCAAGAATTATCAAGTGGAAGTCGCTGGTGACGGGAAAACAGCCCTGGCTACTTTTGACCAGTTCAACCCTGACCTGGTTATCCTGGACCTGAATCTGCCGGATACCAATGGTTATACGCTCTGTCGCGAGATGCAGCAGCGAACCAGTGTCTTTGTGCTAATGCTAACGGGACGCACGGACACGGCGGACAAGATCAAGGGGTTTTCCCAGGGGGCCGATGATTACCTGACCAAGCCCTTTGACCTGGAGGAATTGCTGTACCGGGTGGAAGCGATTCTCAAGCGCCAGCGGACTGTCGTCAATGCCCAACAGCAGAGTCTCGTATTCGCTAGTCTGCGCATTGATCCCGAACGCCGGGAGGTGACGCTGAATGACCAGATGGTGACGCTGACCGCGTTGGAATTTGACCTGCTCTACTTCCTGGCCAGCCACCCAGGCCGGGTATGGCGACGGGCGGAGTTAATTCAGGAGGTGTGGGACTATGAGTATGTGGGTGATCCCCGTGTGGTTGATGTCCATATTGGTCAAATTCGCAAAAAAATTGAGGCGGACACCAGCCAGCCCTTGTTGATTCATACGGTGCGGGGGGTGGGGTATAAGTTTGAAGTTCCGGAGTCCTGACGGGGTTGGGGAAGCGATGGCGTTGCAATTCAGTCAATTGGTGGCCCAACTGGGGGAGGGGGCGGTTCAGCACAGTTTAGGGGGGCAACCCACACGGGACCCCTGGCTGTCGGGGGTGGCGGCGATCGATGCGGCGGCGGCGGGAACCTTAAGTTTTGTGGAAAATTTGTCCTTGGCCAGTCAAGTGGCCAGTACGGGGGCCAGTGCCCTGATTTTGCCCCTGGAACCGGCTTCTCTGCGCGAACAGGCGGACGAGCGCCAACTGGCCTGGATTGCGACCCCCCAACCGCGCCTCTTGTTTGCCCAGGCGATCGCCCAATTCTATCAGCCTTTCCGCCCGGAGCCGGGAATTCATCCCACGGCGGTCATTGATGCGTCGGTGCAGATGGGGCAGGACGTGTACATCGGTCCCCATGTGGTGATTCAGGCGGGGGTGACCCTGGGCGATCGGGTGTGTGTTCATCCCAATGTGGTGATTTATCCCCAGGCGACGATCGGCGATCGCACGGTCCTCCATGCCAATTGTGTCATCCATGAGCGCAGCCAGATTGGGACGGATTGTGTGATCCACAGTGGCGCGGCGATCGGGTCGGAGGGGTTTGGGTTTGTGCCCACGGCCCAGGGTTGGTACAAGATGGAGCAGTCGGGCTATACGGTTCTCGAAGATGGGGTTGAGGTGGGGTGCAATAGCGCAATCGATCGGCCTGCGGTGGGGGTGACTCGGATTGGGCGTGACACGAAGCTGGACAATCTGGTGCATATTGCCCACGGGTGCACGGTGGGGCGGGCCTGTGCAATGGCGGCGCAGGTGGGGTTGGCCGGTGGAGTTACGGTGGGCGATCGGGTGATCCTGGCGGGACAAGTCGGCGTGGCGAATCAGGTGACCTTGGGGACTGGGGCGATCGCGTCAGCCCAGTCGGGGATTCATGCGGATGTGCCCCCAGGCGCGGTGGTATCGGGAACCCCAGCAATGCCCAATCGGCTCTGGTTAAAGACTTCGGCGCTGATCAAGCGGCTGCCGGAGTTGTATCAGTTGTATCAAACGTTGAAGCAAGTGCAACGCGAGCGTTCCTAGGGGCAGGTTTTACGAAAATCTATGCTCGCTGTCCCCCCAACACCGTTATCCCCCCGTTCGCGGGGGGCCAGGGGGGCATCGTCAAAGCCCTCGAAAAAGTCCTCGAAGCCGTCCAACGCCTCGTCAAAAAAACCTGTTCATCGCCGTCCTAGCCATTGACGAACGCTCCATCAACCGCGCCCTTGCCCAACACGACAAAGGTGCCCTGTTCCTCCAGAGTCGCTCCGCCGCCACTGTGCTCAAAAAACTGCTCTGATGCCAATGCCCCATCTTAACAATCTCTCCCTAATGCGACCAAGGACGAGCGATCGTCCAGTGGCGATCGGAAGACTGATAAACCTGCACGTTCGCTAACCCCACCGTTTGCACCATTGCCGCTACTTCCGCCAAGGTAAACGCCGCGCAGAGGGAATCGTGAAACAATTGGGCCTGGTGGGCATCATACGCTGGACCCATGCGGGCTACCAAAGCAGCCACCGTTGCCCGATCGGCGGGACGGAGCAGGTCCCGTAACAAAATCCCGCCGCCCGGTTTCAGCACCCGTTGGACTTCCCGCAGGCAGGGCAGGGGATCGGGTAAATGGTGGACAATACTGTTGGAAATCACCAGATCAAACTGGGCCTCCCGGTAGGGTAATTGCTTCGCATCGACGCATTCCAAGGTAATCTGCGCCTGACACCCCGCCGCCTGCACATTGTTGGCCCCCACCTTGAGCATATTTTCCGATAGGTCGATCGCCACGATTTGCCACTGGGGACGCTGCTGGGCAATCAGGATCGGAATCCGCGCCGTACCCGTGCCCAGATCCAGGATGTGTGCGGCTCCTGGCGGGCCAAGGGCGATCGCTAACTCGGCAAAATCCTGATTCACCGCCGTGAAGTCCATCGCATCATAGGCGATCGCCTCCGCCCAAGTATCCATAACCTCTGGTTCTAAGGTTCGTTCCAGCATCTCCCGCTCCTAGTGGCATCGTGTTGGGCATCTGGGCATCCTGTTGGGCATTGTGTCCGTGAACACAGGTATCGCGGCTCGGACCGGTGATCACGCCGCGCGATCGTGGTCAGAACTGGTATCTCTGAACAGGTATAAAAGATTTTCTTGACAATTCCAATTTTTACGTTATGGTTTAGCCACAACTCAACCCTGGTTGCGTTGTGCCACTATTTGTGGCAAGAACTCTCTTTTATAGATTGTTCACCCCACATGTAGTGTTGTGGCTTTCTGGTACTGATGCTCAGGGCACCCTCCCCAGTACGATTAAGCCGCCCCTTTTTAAGCAAACCTTTAGAAGCCAGTGTTGAAGTTTAAAGCAACGTTGGGGCTGTCTTGGTCGATGGATCGCGCGCGTCCGCATCGACCGAGCCTGTCCATATCGAGATCCATGAGCTATTCATGATCCATTTATGTTTACTGCCCTATTGATTGTTTATTGCCCTTGTTTATTGCCCTTGTTTATTGCCCTATGTTTACTGCCCTATGTTTACTGCCCTATGTTTACTGCCCTATGCTTACGGCGCATTGATCTCGTTATTACATCTCCTTTATTCCTTATGTCTAGCTGTTTAACCTTGCTGCTCTTCTCCCATTACCACCTGCGATAACCGGGAAGTCCCTATGTCACCGTCTCACATCAGCCTATCAACCCCTTCTTCGCCCACCTCCCTCCGCTCCTTAACGGAGAGGCGCCGCGATGTGCCTGCCCGTCGCCCTGTGCCTCCCCACAGCCTCGTGTTTATTGATCCAGGGGTGGATGCCTATCAGCTATTAGCGGCGGGAGTGCTGCCAGGGGTGGAGGTCGTTGTTCTGGCCCCTGAGATCGATGGTATTGCCCAGATTAGCCAGCATCTCTTGCAGCAGCAGCAGCGCGTCACCAGCCTACATTTGGTTTCCCACGGGGAACCGGGGCGGATCTGGTTGGGGGCTACCCGCCTGGATTTGCAGAATTTGATGCACTATGCCTGCCAAATTCATCGTTGGAGCTATGCCTTGGCGGAGTCCGCTGAGGTGTTGATCTATGGGTGTCATGTAGCCCGTGAACGGCGGGGGCAGCTCTTTGTCCAACAACTGAGTCGTCTGACCGGGGCCAGGGTGGCGGCTTCCCTGGGGCTAACCGGGCACGCAGACCTGGGGGGCGATTGGGAATTGGCCTATCGGACTGGCCCGATGCGATCGTCCCTTGCCTTTCAGATGGCCACCTTACAGCACTATCCCAGCGTGTTGGCCACGATTATTGACGACGGTGACTCCGGCTTTCTGCAAACAGGGGCCTGGTCCCTGACCAATGGGATTGGGTTTAATAACGATTTACGCAGTGCTAATGCGGGCGATAGTTCCGATCTGGCCCTGTGGACGTTTACGGGTTTAGCACCGGGAGCCTATCGGGTCTCGGCCACCTGGGTCCCGCGATCGGGGGCCGCGAGTAACGCCCCCTTTACCCTGACGGGGGGGACCCCCCTAACCGTTAATGTGAATCAGCAGCTTAATCCCAGCGGTCAGATTATCGATGGCGGAGCGACCTTCGAGGATATTTTGGGGTCCTATACGATCGCGGGCAATAGCCTGACGGTACAGTTGGCCAATAATGCCAATGGGGTGGTAATTGCCGATGCCGTGCGGATTGAACCCCTCAATGTCAATGTGATTGGGACCAATCAGCCGCCGGTTAATTTTGTGCCCGGTACCCAGGCGACCCGTGTCAATACCCCCCTGGTTTTCTCCGCCAATGGGGGGAATGGGATCTCGGTCACCGATCCGGACGCGGGCAACAATCCGGTGCTGATCTCGCTGATTGCGACCAACGGCACCCTTACCCTAAACGGGACCAATGGCCTGTCCTTCCGCCAGGGTGAAGGCGATGGGGTGAACGATCGCAGCATGAACTTCAACGGCAGCCTTGCCAACGTCAATGCCGCCCTGAATGGTTTGCGCTTTGATCCCGATCCCAACTTTAGCGGTACGGCTACCCTGTCGATCGCCACCAATGACCTGGGCAATACGGGGACGGGGGGACCGTTGGTAGATACGGATATCGTGGCCATCAATGTAGGTAATTTGATTACTGGACCCGGCATTCCCCTGCCTCCCATTAGTCCACTCCCACCCGGAATTGATATGAGTATTCCCAGCTTCAATGGTCCCTTTAATCAGATCTTGGGTACCAATGCCAATGACACGATTCGGGGCACCAGCGGCAATGATGAAATCTATGGCTACCAGGGCAGTGATTCGCTGCTGGGGAACCAGGGCCGCGATCGCATCTTTGGGGGACAAGATAACGACACCCTCCACGGCGGCAAAGGCGATGACACCTTATATGGCGGTAAGCAACGCGATCGCCTGTTTGGGGATGAAGGGAACGATGTCCTGCGCGGCGATCTCGATAACGATACGCTCTTTGGGGGGCAAGGCAACGACACCCTCTTTGGGGGTAAGGAGAACGATATCCTGTACGGCGATCGGGGCAACGATACCCTCAGCGGCGACAATGGCAACGATACCCTAGACGGCAGTAATGAGAAGTTCGCCGGTTTTGGCGAGATTGATGTTCTCATTGGCGGTGCCGGGTCTGATCTCTTTGTCCTGGGGAATCGTCTCCAGTCCTACTATGATGACGGGAATCCCAATAGTCCCGGTATTGATGCCTTTGCCCGCATTGCCGATTTCAATCTCAATGAAGATTTTATCCAACTCAGGAGTGGTCTCGACTACTACATTGGCTCTGCCTTTAATACGGCGGCTATCTATATCGATAATGACGGGACAGCAGGGACCAGCAGTAACGATGAATTAATCGCGGTCCTGGATAATGTTTCCCCATCGGCGAATATTACCCCCCGCTTTATCTTTGTCTAGGTCGATCGCGGTTGTCGATCGCGGTTATGGATGATGCCTGCGTCCGATCCCCCTTGACTACCCCTGACCTGTGATATGGTCGGGATAGGGGGCAAGTTGCCCAGGCAGACGCAATGCCAATGCATGGGGAGATCCGACTCAGATGACCCACTACCCTTCAACCTCTGGCCCACAGGACCGCATTGATCTGTTGATTGACCAAGTAGGCCGACTGACGGAGGTCGTGACGATCGGCTTCCAGGATATGCGCACGGAGTTCAATGCCATGCGGCAGGATATGCGCACGGAGTTCAACGCCATGCGGCAGGATATGCGCGACGAGTTTAAGGCGATGCGGGAGGATATGCGCACGGAATTCCGGGAAATGCGGGTCGATCTGGCTGAAATTAAGCAGATTACGGAACGGCAGGCCCAAGTGGCGGAGCAGCAGGCCCAAAGTGTGGCTCGGTTAGCCGCGATCGTCGAAACCCTGATTCAACGTAATCAGGCTGACCTGGGTTAGATCGCCCCCTATGGCTAGAGAGCCGCATGTTGCGGGTAGGCCAAACCCTGGTGACACTCCAGGATGCCCCCCTGGCCCCCCGCGAACGGGGGGATGTCGCGCCGCGATCGCGGGGTTAGAATCTGGGTTGACCGGATGATGCTGGCTTGAGGACGTTGGGTTATGTTTGAGCATGATGTTGTGATTGTCGGTGGTGGGTTGGCGGGCTGTCGGGCAGCGTTGGAAATTGCCCGGATCGATCCCAGCCTTGATATTGCCCTAGTGGCCAAAACCCATCCGATTCGATCGCACTCGGTGGCCGCCCAAGGCGGCATTGCCGCCACGCTCAACAATGTGGATGCGGAAGATAGCTGGGAAGCCCACGCCTTTGACACGGTGAAAGGGTCGGACTACCTCGCCGATCAGGATGCGGTGGCCATTCTGACCCAGGAAGCCCCGCAAGTGGTGATTGACCTAGAGCACCTGGGGGTTTTGTTCTCGCGCCTGCCGGACGGGCGGATTGCCCAGCGGGCCTTTGGCGGGCACGCCTATCGCCGCACCTGTTATGCTGCCGATAAAACCGGCCATGCCATCCTGCATGAGTTGGTTTGTAACCTCAAACGCCACGGAGTACGCCTCTACGAAGAATGGTATGTCCTGCGGTTGATCGTCGAAGATGGGCAGGCTAAGGGGATTGTCATGTATCACCTGCGCGATGGCCAGTTGGCGATCGTCCGAGCCAAAGCAATTATGTTTGCCACCGGCGGCTATGGGCGGGTCTATAACACCACCTCGAACGATTTTGCCTCAACAGGCGATGGGCTGGCGATGACGGCGATGGCGGGCCTGCCGCTGGAGGATATGGAGTTTGTCCAGTTCCACCCGACAGGCCTGTATCCTGTGGGAGTGTTGATTTCCGAGGCGGTGCGGGGTGAAGGGGCCTATCTGATCAATGCCGAGGGCCAGCGGTTTATGGCGGACTATGCCCCCTCGCGGATGGAGTTGGCCCCACGGGACATCACCTCGCGGGCGATCGCGCGGGAAATTCGGGCCGGGCGGGGGATTCATCCCGATGGCCGTGCCGGGGGTCCTTTTGTTTACCTGGATTTGCGCCACATGGGCCGGGAGAAGATCATGAGCCGCATTCCCTTCTGTTGGGAGGAGGCCCATCGCCTGCTGGGGATTGATGCGGTGGAACAACCCATGCCGGTGCGACCGACGGTCCACTACTCGATGGGGGGGATTCCGGTGAATACTGATGGCCAAGTGCGCCAGAGTCCTGACGCCTTGGTAGCAGGTTTCTTTGCGGCGGGTGAGACGGCCTGTGTGTCGGTGCATGGGGCCAATCGTTTGGGCAGTAATTCCCTGCTGGAATGTGTGGTCTATGGTCGCCGCACAGGAGCAACGATCGCCCACTATGTACAAAACCGCAAGTTCCCGACACTCAACGCCCAAGCCTACCTTACCGAGAGCCAAGTCCAACTCCAGGCCCTGCTCGATCAACCCGGTACCTACCGCATTCACCAGATCCGACAGGCGTTCCAAGATTGCATGACGGAACACTGTGGGGTCTTTCGCACCCATGAGAGTATGACGGCGGGGCTGGCGCAAATTCAAACCTTGAAGCAGCAGTACCAGCAAATTCGCCTTGACGATCGGGGGACCTGTTGGAACACAGAAATTATTGAAGCCCTAGAGTTACGCAGTCTGATGGTAGTGGGGGAAATGATTCTCACTGCTGCCCTCAACCGTCGCGAAAGTCGGGGGTCCCATGCTCGTGAGGATTATCCCAACCGAGATGATGAGCAATTTCTCCAGCACACCCTGGCCTACTATTCCCCCGCTGGTGTGGATCTGCAATATATGCCAGTTACCATTACCCTTTTCCAACCCCAGGAACGTAAGTATTAACGCCGTTGGGCTGACGATTTTCCGTGCCCCACCGAATACCCACCGATAACCTCTATCCCGTCCGCGCCAATGCAGGGTTAGCTGTCTTTGCTATTGTTCAGGTGGAATAGCAATCTCTAGCTCTGGACTTACTTCAGAGAGATAAAGCCGCTCTTCACTGGCATCATACTCAAATAATTCGGCATAACGCCCCCAGTCCACAGCCGTTGCAAACTGGCGCTCAGCTTCCTCGTGGGGGAAATACTCATCCCAAAGGTCTAAGAAGAAATCGGCCCGCATCGAACCGCTACGTTTCTCTCGAAGGGTTTGGACGATACTGTTTAAAACCGGGACGTGGGTTAGGGCTTGCTGTCGAAACAGATCTTTACTGCGGAGAATAGTCGTTGTGGCAAAGTCCTGTCCCACTTCAGTTAATCGCACATCGCCCTGGGAGACTTCAGCAAAGCCTAGGAGTACAGCCGCATCCAGAATTGGTAACAGATCGTCTACAGCGAGTTGAAGTCGTTCTGCGAGCCGAGGAATATCATCGGTTCCCTCTGGTTGCTCCACAATCAGTTCTAACAAACCGCTGATTCCCCCAACGCGAACGTGAGGTAATACCTTGGCATAGGGGGACGTTATTGCTAGTTCTGGCTCTATTGCAGGCTTGGCGATCGCGTCTCCAGTGACTTCGATTTCCGGGTTAGTCATCACAGTGTAAATGTAATCGACTAACGAGGCAAAGTGGGAAGCGGTCCGATCGTGGGGACGGGGCAGGTCAATCACCACTTCACCCCGAATCCGACCAGGATTAGAGCCTAAAATCACCACACGATCGGCGAGAAAGACGGCTTCTTCAATATTGTGGGTAACGATCAAAATACTTTTCGCTGGAAAGGCTTTGGCATTCCAGAGATCGTCAATTTCACCGCGTAGGTTCTCAGACGTGAGCACATCGAGGGCGCTAAAGGGTTCGTCCATAAAGAGAACTTGTGGCTCTAACACAAACGCCCGTGCAAAACCGACTCGCTGCTTCATACCACCCGAAAGCTCTTTGGGGTAGGCACTCTCAAACCCATCTAAGCCTACGATGTCAATCGCTTTCAAGGCACGTTTACGGCGTTCATCTCGTTGGACTCCCCGTGCTTCCAATCCCAATTCCACATTTTCTTGAACCGTTAGCCAAGGCAACAAGGCAAAACTTTGGAACACCATCGCGACATCATGATTGGCTCCCCGCAGGGGCTTGCCATTGCTGAAGACCTTGCCCTCACTGGCTGGAATTAAACCGGCCATAATCCGTAAGAGGGTACTTTTGCCACTCCCGCTGCGTCCAAGGAGCGCAACCACTTCACCGGATTTCACGGTTAGGCTGACATCATTGAGAACCGTAAACTCCCCTTTGCCATCCGGTAGGGGAAACCGCTTGGATACTTGCTCAACGGCAATGAGTTGAGTAGACGTTGCGACTGTCATGGTGTTACCTCCTTTAGAGATGATATTTTGCTTCAGCTAGCTGGTAGAGTCGTCGCCATAACAGTCGATTCAAGCCAACCACAAATAAACTCATCATACCGATGCCAAGGGTAATGCGGGGCCAATCTCCGGCAAAGGTAGCTTCAGCGATGTAGGTGCCCAAGCCAGTAGCCGTCAGGGTAGTGCTTCCCCAGGCAACAATTTCTGAGACGATGCTGGCGTTCCAGGCCCCCCCACTGGCAGTCACACCTCCAGTTACCCAGGCTGAGAAAATGCCCGGAATAATCAGCTTTTTCCAGCGTTGCCAGCCCTTTAAGCCAATATCATCGGCCATTTCGCGCAGGTCGGTGGGGATGCTCTGAGCGCCTGCAATGGAGTTAAACAGGATATACCACTGTGCCCCCAGCGCCATCAACAGGATACTGCCCCATTCGATGCTAATGTTGGTGCGAATGAAGAACAGGGTCGCAAACGGGAAGATGAAGTTGGCCGGAAACGATGCGAGGAACTGGACAACCGGTTGCAGGGCACGGGCCAATCTAGGATTAAACCCGATCGCCACGCCAATGGGTGTCCAGATCACGGTAGCGAACAGCAAGAGTACGGTGACCCGCAGCAGGGTGAGCAGGCCCAACCCAAAGGTTTTGACCACTTCCCCCATCCCCACAGTGGTCAAGATGAAGTGCAATGCCCAGGCCACTAAAAAACCGATGATGACGAGCAAGATTATGTTGTAGAGGCGATCGCCCTGCGGTCGGATGGGATCGGCGGGAAAGGTAGATTTGGGCTGCGTGAGGATTGATAGCGCCCGATTCAGGGTTTCCCTGGCTGGGGTTAGAGCTTTGCCCAGCATTCGCGGGATTCGAGCAGCTTGCAGGAGATCATAAACCCAGGATTCAGGCATTTCTGCCGAGGCGCTTTGTTCCATCCGAAATTTATCTGACCAGGCAATTAAGGGTCGCCAAAAAAGTTGATCCACCAGCACAATCACGATCGCAATGGTGAGCAATGCCCAGCCTAATGCTGCCAGATTTTCATCGGCGATCGCCGCCGCAACATAAGAGCCAATTCCTGGTAACGTATACTCCTGATTGAGTACACTAATCGCTTCACTCGCTGCGACAAAAAACCAGCCGCCGCCAAAGCTCATCATGGCATTCCACAGCAGCCCGATCGTGGCAGAGGAAACCTCCAGTTTGGTAAAGCGCTGCCAGCGCGATAGTTGGTAAAGCGTTGCCACCTCATCCAATTCCTTGGGAACCGTTCGCAAGGACTGATAGAATGAAAAGGTCATGTTCCAAACTTGGCTGGTAAAAATGGCAAAAATAGAGGCTGCCTCCAGCCCCAGCAAACTGCCCGGAAACAGAGCGATAAAACCCGTCACGGTAATGGAGAGAAACCCCAGTACCGGCACCGATTGCAAAATATCGAGCAATGGAATCATGACTCGCTCTGCGCGTCGGCTATTGGCAGCAATATACCCATAAACTAGCGTGAACACCGTTGAGAAAAACAGGGCGATAAACATTCGTAGGGTCGATCGCCCAGCATAGTAGGGCAAGTTGCGCGGATCGAGATCAATGGCAGGCACAATGTCAGGGGGGGCGAAACTAACCAACGCTCCGGCCCCTACACGAGCTACTAACGCTAGTAAAACCAGTGTGCCAAGCATGACAGCAATATCTGCCAACCCAAAGGGGAAGCGTCGTAACGCTTCTGGAGATGGAAAGGTTTTCATGGAGATTCACACTCCTGACCCTGAAGATGAACAGCCTTAGTGTCTCACTAATTCTGCTGTCATGAAAACGCTGTCAGGCAACCGTGCTAGAGTTTTGCGCAGATCAAGGAACCTCAGACGCCTGACTCTTCTGATCATGTGGTGATAAGCCAAGCTTATGGTCTGTAGTCTAGTCAGGGCAAGCCTTTCAAACACTTGATACAGCAAAAATTTTATGCGTCCCGTTATTTCCACCACGAAACCAGAAGAGCCAACCCACATAAGGGGAACTTATCTATGCAAATCCGCTTGATACAGCCTTTCTCAGGCTACTGAGGTTTCAGGATGCTATGAAATCCTTTTGACCCTTTTGATCACATTGTTAGGCGGACCTTATTAGGGTCGGAAAGGGTGTAACACCTAGATTTGGGAGATTGTTTATCAAAATTGACGTTTAAGTCCGGGATTTTGGGATGTCATCCGGCACTTTTGGCGTTTAATCTGGGGAAATATTGAGGGCTGTATTCGTCACTGTCTCAGGGGTGAAATATCTTAACTCAGGTCAAGCGATCGCTCTTGATCGATCGCTGGGAGTTTAGCTTCCCGTGAGGCTGGTCATCACCTCGGCGACGGGTTGAATCCGATCGGCGCGACCAATATTCGCCCCGGAAAACACCAACCCCTGTTCCAAATTGCCCTGGGCGGCGTTGGCAAGAGCTTGGGCAATGCAGTAGGTGCGTTTGGCATCACGACACAGACAGGTGGTGAGGCAATTGGCGGGGCAGGGCTGGACCAGAGCGGGATCAGCCGCGATCGCCTGTTCCGCAAAGGCATTCCGCAAGGCGCGACCCGGCTTCCCCACGGGACTGGGGACCAGGACAATATCTTCCGGTTTGGCCGTCAGGTGGAATTCCTTATAGCGGGGGTGCGCATCGCATTCCTCCGTGGTGATAAAGCGACTGCCCACCTGGACTCCCTGGGCACCCAAGGCCCGCAGGCGATCGACATCCGCCCGATCCCACACGCCCCCCGTGGCAATCAGGGGAATGTCGGCCTGAAGTTCCTGGTGAATGTAGTCGCGGATCAGGGGCAGGATGACTTCAATGCGATTATGGTCCGTAGGCATCCCGCAGGTCGTGCCAATATGACCGCCCACCGCTTGGGAATTCTCCACAATCAGGGCATCGGGTAGGCGTTGATAGCGTTGCTGCCAGGTGCGGCAAATCTGCTGGACCGCTTCCAAACCACACACCATCGGCACCAGAGCCACTTGGGGGTAGTCCGCCAGCAATTCAGGCAGATCCAGGGGGGCACCGGCTCCCGTAATGATCACATCAGCCCCGTGGGCAGCAGCGGTTTGCACCAGACTGGCATAGTCACGGGTGGCCACCAGGACATTCACGCCAATCAAGCCGTGGGGGCTGAGCGATCGCGCCCGTTGCAGTTCATCGATCAGGGCTAACCGATTGGCCACGGGGAAGGGTTTGCGCTGCCCCGGCTGGTTAAAGTAGGGTGACATCAATCCCAAGCCCAGCGAGGAAATCACGCCGATACCGCCCGCATTGGCCACCGCCGCCGCCAGTCCAGCACCCGATACCCGCACCGCCATTGCCCCCTGCACGATCGGTACCCGCGCCAGATGACGGCCAATTTGCAAGGGTTTGAGGGAAGGAAGAGAGTCAATCACGCCGAAGTCACCCAGGATTATTTAATAACTAAAGAGTAATGAAGCAAGCATAGCAAGCGATCGGGGCGATCGTGACGTTAAGAGTTTTGAAGTTTCTAGATCCGTCACTCTAAAATGCAGATCATTGCGTTACCACTGCCTATGCAAGGCTTTTCCGAACATCGCCTGATCTTGGTCGTTGAAGACGATCGCGATCACCTAGAGACCATTCGCAGCGCCTTCGACCTGGATGCGGGCCAGTACCAACTGATGGAAATCGGCAATGGTGAACAGGCCCTCGCGTTTTTGCAGCAACAGGGCAACGATGCCAGTGCCCGCCGCCCGGACCTGATCTTGCTGGCCCTCCAGCTACCGGGAAAGGATGGCCATCAGGTTTTGGCAGAGATTAAGGCCGATCCGCACCTGCGCCGGATTCCGATCGTCGTCCTCACCCGCTCCGATCGCGAGGAAGACATCCTCACCAGCTATGCCCTCCAGGGGAATTGTTATGTGATCAAACCCAGCGATCGCGATCGCTTGTTCCAGATGGTCAAGCGCATTGAGGAGTTTTGGTTGGGAATTGTAACCCTGCCCCTGGGGTGAAGACTATACCGAGTTCGACGTTTTGTGAACTAAGTTTGCTTTTTGAGGACTAACAATAAAGTTTAACCGGAATTAAAGCGGACAGAAATAATTTTTATTGGAAGTTTTTGGTTTATTTAAGGATTGCCAGGACAAGTCCCTGGGTTTTCTCGATATCCTTCTGAATAGAGGGTGAAATTAGGGTCAATTATTTCGCGATCGCCTCCCCAAGTTCAGATAAGGATCAGATCAGGATTAACTGCGATCGCTATGAGATTAATATGAAATCTTGTTAGGCTGAAGTCTTGGAACCCGATCCCAAATTTTTAATTAAAAGCTAGGTAAAAGTACTAGGGTGATCAGAACCAGACGATCGGTGAAGCGCAGGGGGAGGATCACTTAACTTTTGTTTTTTTCGTGTTTGTTTTTTTCGTGGAGGATCTTATGGTAGAAACCGTTCAGTTAGATGCAGGGCTGTCTGTTAATCTAACCCAGCTTAAACAGCCGGAAATCCATACCCTGACCCAAATTCAACCACATGGGGTCCTCCTCGTGTTGCAAGAACCCGACTTTACGGTGCTTCAGGTCAGCCGTAACAGCAGTCATGCCTTGGGGATAGCCCCCGATGCCGTCTTGGGCAAACCGTTGGATGAAATTCTCGATCCGTTTCAAGTCGATCGTTTCAAAGCTGGTTTGGCCAGTGGCAACTTGGATCTAATCAATCCCAGCAAGGTATGGGTGCGTCGTCAGGGGGATGATTATCGCGTCTTTGATGCCGTCTTTCACCGGAGCGGCGATGGTTTTTTAGTGTTGGAATTGGAACCTGCCCTCACGCAAGACAGCATTCCCTTCCTCAGTTTTTACCACTTGGCCAAGGCATCGATTCATCAACTCAAAACCACCGCGCGTTTGGACGAGTTCTACCAAGTCATTGTGCGGGAAGTGCGTAATGTCACCGGCTTCGATCGCGTCATGCTGTACAAATTCGACACCGACGGGCATGGCGAAGTCATTGCCGAAGACAAACTCGATGAGATGGAGCCATATCTGGGACTGCACTATCCCGAATCGGATATTCCCCAACCGGCGCGGAAACTGTTCCTGTCCAACTGGATTCGCGTAATTCCCGATGCCCATGCCGAACCCGTGGCCCTGTATCCCGCCAAGAACCCGATCACCGGCCAAGCGATCGACCTCACCCTCTCGATCCTGCGCAGTCCCTACCCCTGCCACCTAGAGTATCTACACAACATGGGCGTGGGGGCCTCCCTGACCATCTCCCTGATGAAGGATCAAAAACTCTGGGGCCTGATCGCCTGCCACCACCGGACTCCAAAGCTGGTGCCCTACGAACTCCGCAAGGCGTGCGAATTCCTCGGTCGCGTGATCTTTGGCGAAATCTCGACGCGGGAGGAAGCTGCGGACTACGGCTATCGCATGAAACTGGCCCAAGTGCAGGTGGAACTGATGGAGGCCATGTCTCAGGCGGATGACTGGATTGATGGCCTAGTGCAGCATGAACCCAACCTGCTGGATGTCGTCGATGCCAGTGGCGCAGCCGTATATTTCCGGGGTCGCTGGACGACCCTAGGCCGCACACCACCAGAAGAGGAACTGAACTACCTGGTGCAATGGCTGGTGAAGTCGGTAGACGAAGAGGTGTTCTACACCAACGCCCTGCCCCTGGTCTACTCCGATGCCGAACGGTTCAAGGACGTGGCCAGTGGCCTGTTGGCCATTCCTATCTCCCGGCGCAGCTATGTGCTGTGGTTCCGCCCGGAGGTGATCCAAACCGTAAACTGGGGCGGTGACCCTAACCAGGCCTATGAACTCAAGGAACGGGGGGGAGAAGCGCGGCTGTGTCCACGTCAGTCCTTTGCCCTGTGGAAGGAAACCGTGCGATTGAAATCCCTTCCCTGGCAGGTGGTCGAGGTGAAAGCAGCCCTGGAATTGCGCAAGGCGATCGTCAACATCGTCCTGCGGCAGGCGGAAGAATTGGCCCTACTAGCGGAAGATTTGGAACGCTCCAACGCCGAGTTGAAGAAATTCGCTTACGTCGCCTCCCACGACTTGCAGGAACCCCTGAACCAGGTCGCCAACTTTGTGCAACTGCTGGAAATGCGCTATGACGAGGCCCTGGATGACGATGCTAAGGCGTTCATTGGCTTTGCGGTTGATGGCGTGAGCCTGATGCAAACCCTGATCGATGATGTGCTGGCCTACTCCAAGGTGGATCTCAAGGGCATTGAGTGGGAACTGACCCCGGTGGAGACAGCCCTTAACCAAGCCCTGGGGAACCTGCGCCGCCGCATCACCGAAACCGAAGCGGTGATTACCCATGATCCCCTGCCGACGATCGTCGCCGATGGCACGCAACTGATGCAGTTGTTCCAAAATCTGGTGGGTAATGCGATCAAGTTTAAGAAACCGGACATCGTTCCCCAGATTCACATTGGGGTACAGCGGCAGGAGGATGCTTGGCTCTTCTCAGTCCAAGACAACGGCATTGGCATTGATCCCCAGTTTGCTGATCGCATTTTCGTGATCTTCCAACGACTGCATACCCGTGACGAGTATCCTGGATCGGGTATGGGACTAGCCATTTGTAAGAAGATTGTGGAGTGTCACCGGGGCCGAATTTGGGTCGATTCCCAGCTAGGCCAGGGAGCTACCTTCTATTTCACAATTCCAGTGGGAGGTCGAGATGCTCGCTGGGTTCGCGCCGGGTCTCCCCAGGAGAATCGCTATGCCAATTACCACCATGCCAGCGGCAACCCGAAATAAAATCATCTTCCTGATTGAGGACAATCGGGGGGATATTCGCCTGATTCAAGAGGCGCTGAAAAGTACCCATGTCCCGTGTGACATTGTGATTGCACGGGACGGCATGGAGGCGATGGCCTATCTGCGTCAGGATGGGGAGTTTGCCCAAGCCCCCTATCCTGATCTGATTTTGCTCGACTTGAACTTGCCCAAAAAAGATGGCCGCGAAGTCCTAGCCGAAATTAAGGCTGATCCGGTCCTCAAGCACATTCCGATTATTGTGCTGACCACCTCCCGCAACGAGGAGGATATTTTTAAGAGTTATGATTTACATGTGAATTGCTATATTTCTAAGTCACGCAATCTCAGTCAGTTATTCAAAATTGTCCGGGGGATTGAAGAATTTTGGTTAGAGACCGCGACATTACCACCCCAGAGCCAAGATCTCAGTCCGTGAACACGCCATCCTTAAGTGTCCCGTCCTTAAGTACCCAATCCTTAAGCACTCCGCCCTTGAGTACACGGGCCGTGATTAAGGTGCTGTTGGTGGAAGATAACCTGGCAGAAGCCCGGTTGCTGAGAGAAGTGCTTAAGGGGATCGCCCTGCATTCTTTCCAACTGGTGCATGTGCAGCGCTTACGGGATGCCTTTCAACAACTTCAGGAAGGGGCATTTGCGGTGGCTCTCTTGGATCTGACCTTACCCGACAGCACGGGCCTGGACTCCCTGGATGCCCTGATTGCCCAGATGCCCAGTTTACCGATCGTGGTCCTCACGAATACCAACGACGAGGATCTGGCGATCGAAGCTGTCCGACATGGGGCACAGGATTATATTGTTAAACGCCACATTAACCAGGAACTCCTGGCGCGATCGCTGCGGTATGCGATCGAACGCAAACAAAATGCGGAAGCCCTGCGGGAAACCAATGAAATTTTGGAACAACGGGTGCAGGAACGAACCGCCGCCCTCAAGGCTGCGAATGAACACTTGCAACAGGAAATCGAAGGACGTCAGCGGGTACAGGAGCGCCTGGAACTGGCCCAAAAAGCGGGTCGGATTGGAATGTTTGAGTGGAATATTCAATCCAATCAGGTTGCCTGGAGTCCGGAGTTGGAAGCCCTCTATGGCTTACAGGCGGGCAGTTTTGGCGATGGCTATAATCGGTGGCTAGAAGCCCTACACCCCGACGATCGCGAGCGCACCGAGCAGGAACTTTGGCAGGCGATCGCGCACAATCAAGGCTTAAATACGGAATTTCGGATTTGTTGGCCTGCCGCTGAAACCCACTGGATAGCTGTCAAAAGCAGCCTGTTTCAAGACGATCGCGGGCAACCCCTGCGCATGATCGGTATCCACATGGATATCACCGAGAAAAAACAATTGGAGGCCCAATTTTTACGGGCACAACGGCTGGAAAGTCTGGGCACCCTGGCGAGCGGCATTGCCCATGATTTGAACAATATCCTGACCCCCATTTTGGCCGTGGTGCAACTGTTGCCCATGAAAATGCCCGATCTGAATGAGCAAACGCAGCATCTATTGCAAACCCTAGAAACCAGTGCCCAACGGGGGGCCGATTTAGTCAAACAAATTCTTTCCTTTGCCCGTGGGGTGGAGGGGAAACGCATCTCCTTACAGGTTGAGCATTTGCTCGTTGAAGTCCGACGGATGATTGAGCAAACCCTGCCTAAGTCGATCGAAATCCAATTAGACATTGCCCCCCATCTTTGGCCCGTCTTCGCCGATGCCACCCAGCTCCACCAGGTTTTGATGAACCTCTGTGTGAATGCCCGTGATGCCATGCCCGATGGGGGAATTTTGCAACTAGCGGCTGCTAACTGCGAGGTGGATGAGGCGATGGCGCGTCGCTATCTGGATGCCCAGGTGGGTCCCTATGTGGTGGTGTCGGTGACGGATACCGGGATGGGGATGCCGGCCAGTGTCCTGAATCGGGTGTTTGATCCCTTCTTTACGACCAAACCCTTGGGGAAAGGGACGGGCCTAGGGTTATCCGCAGTGATGGGAATTGTCAAAAGCCACGGGGGCTTTATTGATGTCGCCAGTGAAATTAACCAGGGCAGTGAGTTTCGTATTTTCCTGCCCGCCAGCCAGCCAACGGCCCCACCCAAACCAGATGATTTATGCCTATTCCTGGGCCATCAGGAACTCATCCTCGTGATTGATGATGAAACCGCTATTTGTGAGATTACCAAGGCGACCCTGGAAACCTATAACTACCGTGTCCTGACGGCGAATGATGCCCTATCCGGCATTGCCCTTGTGGCTGAACATCAGGAGCAGTTAAAGGGCGTTTTAATCGACTTAATGATGCCAATCATGGATGGGTTAGCGACGATCCCCTTGATTCGTCACCTCCGACCAGACCTCGCGATCGTCGCCATGAGTGGGTTGGGGTCATCGGAAACGATGCTGCAAGCTGAGCAATTGGGGGTGCAGTATTTTTTGCCCAAGCCGTTTACCACGAAAGAGTTATTAGCAATGCTCTACCAGAGCCAAACCGGGATCAGGGCGTTGCCGGGAAGAGAGGGCTAAACAACCCGTAGCCGACCTTGTTGCAAGTTTTGGAAAACCCGATTAACCAGATCATGCTCTTGCGGTTCGATCACTTGCTTGTTCAGCAGGGTCATTAACCATTCCTGGTCCATGCGGCTGATGCGGCGCGTCGTCAAAATCTTAGTCACGAGTTGTTCGAGGTTGGTGAGGGGAAGAGATTGGGCTTGCATAGTGAACACCTCAGCGGGCGGTTGGTTCTCTCGATAGTTCTAGTATCGGCTGGATGCGGGCTGGCTTCAGTGATGCACTCTTCCCCCGATCGTGATTGTTCAGGCAACGGGCGGTGACGGGCCACGCCGATCGTTGTGAGTGAAATCACGGAGTGGCCGCCGCTTCGATCTGGACCTGGGTCCCCTGGGCCGCGATCGCCAGGGGCATGGCTGTCGCGCGAATATCTACCCCCTGCCATGCGGTCACCATTGCCGTCGCCACGACGGGGGCTTGGGCGGGTGACGTGAGGGCCAGGAGAGTCGGTCCCGCGCCGCTAATCACCAGGCCATAGGCTCCCGCTGCCAGGGCCGCTGCTTGAACCGCTTCATATCCGGGAATCAAGGCTTGGCGGTAGGGCTGGTGAATACGATCGGCCAGGGCTGTCTGCAACCAGGTGGGTTCCCCGGTCGCCAATGCCTGCACCAGTAGACCCAGGTGGGCAGCATTAAAAATCGCATCGGCACGGCTGTAGTGGGTCGGCAGCACTTGGCGGGCGGCCTGGGTGGAAAGTTCAAAATCAGGGATGGCCAGCACGGGGATAATGGCTTCGTGCCAGGACAGTTCACAAATCACCCATGCGTTCGTGGCCGCTGCGGGTGTGACCTCTGTGGGTGTGGCTTCTGGCTGCACCGCCAGCCGACAGCCCCCTAACAGGGCCGGAACCACATTATCGGGGTGGCCCTCGATCGCGATCGCCAAATCCCGCAGGGCCGTGGTAGACAGGGGTTCCCCAGCCAGGGCGTTAGCGGCTACTAGGCCCCCCACGATCGCCGTGGCGGAACTGCCCAAGCCCCGTGCCAGGGGGACCGCCATCGCCACCTCAAGGCGCACGGGGGGCGGGGTTTGTCCAAGCTGCTGGTACAGCCGCAGGAAGGATTGGTACAGCAGATTGTCCGGTCCCGTACTGACGCGATCGGCCTCGGCCCCCGTGATCACAATTTCGACTGGGGTTGCAGCGGTCGCCAAGGGCGTAACCGTAAAGCGGTTGTACAACGCCAAAGCGGCCCCCAGGCAGTCAAACCCTGGCCCTAAATTTGCCGTTGTCGCAGGGACCGTCACGTGAACCTTTGCTGGAGTCACCATATCAACATCAACTGCCTCATCTCACATTTTTGTACTGTTTTTTGTACTATCAGTCTGTCAAGCTTAAGAGTGGTGCTCTCGACTGGCTCAGTCCGTTCGCACCGCATCTCCCTCGGAGAAACGGCGTTCTCCCGCTCACCCTGAAGCCTCTGTCAAAGGGCCACCCTGAAAGCTGCTGTCGAAGGGTCACCCTGAGAGCTTCTGTCGAAGGAGCTTAGCGTCTATCTGCAACCCTCAAGTTTATGACTGACAGACCCCTAGGGGATGCCTGCCCCTGGGGTGGGCATTTTGCCCGCGCGGCAGGCTGGAAGCCTGCACACCATCCTGACCCCTTGCTGGGGGTGATCGCAGGTCGGTAGGTCCCTCATGATTTCCCCCAGGTTCAGCTAATGACCTCCAGTTCATCGGCTCGGAAGTGGGCACGAAACCGCTTATTAAACCGGACCTCGATCGGGCAATTGGCGCTCACCGGGCGATCGTGCCAATCCAACACTAAATTAATCACTTCCCCTTCTTCACCTTTCAGATCACGGGCTTCGTTGCGGTGTTCGGGGTGGTGGTAGACGATCACCGATGTCTTCACCCGCACCGGGGTGCCGATCGCAAAGGTGGTACGGAGCGTACTGAGATCAGGGTTCATAGGGTTCTTCGATACTTACTTGCCACAAATCAATGAAAAATCCACCCCAGCCCGGATCGCGGCTTGGCCCACGATCGCCAATGGGGTTCCTATCTATCGTCACATAGGAGTGATCCCTCATACCCAATGGCGAGGGGAATCCCCCAATTTTGCTGCCCTTAACGCCTCTCCCGATCGCCCTCTGGCTGCGAAGCCGGTAGGTTCAGGCGGAACTCTTGGAAGCTGTCTGGGTACAGTTGGGACCACGCCCAAAGGCCAACGCCAGCCCCTAGCATCACCAGGAGCACCAGTCCCAGGCTGGAGAGGAGGACCCGGAAGGGCGATCGGCGGCGGCTGACGGTGGGTGCCGCAATGGGTGTTGCACTCTCAGCAGAATTGGGATCTGGGGTTGGCTCCGTATCGTAGAGCAGGGCTTTGGACGCTGCCGTCCGTTCCTCCGTGGGGTTAGCCCGATCGGCGGGCACTGGGGGAGCGGTGGGTACCGGGGTCGGTTGCAGATCCGAGGCCACCGTGGACGGATGAATTAGGACGGGATATTCCGGTGTAACTCGGCCATAGGTGAGAACCACCGAGGTGTTGTCGTGGCCATTGTGTTGATTAGCCCAGGCAATCAGTGCTCGCACGGCTCCCTGGAGGGATTGCTCCCCCCGCAGGACCGGCACCAGGTGGGTTTGCCAGCACCGCTCCACCAGATCATGGTCACTGAGGCCATCGGAGCACAGGAGCAGCAAGCCGTCCTCATCAATCATGAAACGCTGCACCGAGGGATAGAGCATACTGGCCTCACGGGTGCCGATCGCCTGGGTGAGGGCACCGGCCTCTGGCTGGCGCAGGACTTCTGGATATAACGCCCGTCCCAAGCGCACCTCACGGGTGGTCACATCATCGTCCACGGTCAATAGCCGGCAGTAGTCAGTCGTGATCCAATAGGCCCGACTATCCCCCACCCAGGCGAGGTAGAGTTCGTGGGCCGTTTGGGTGGCGCTGAGTCGCTGAGGTAGCTGGAGGGCCATGACCAGGGTGGTGCCCATGCGTTGCCGGGAGGATCGCTGTTGCTGGTCGTTTTGACTGGCGATGACATTGTTCACCACCCGGATCGCTTCGGTGATTTGCTCACTCACCACCTCCGGGGCCAGGGGTTGTTCCTGGTTTGCCACTGCCGTCAGCAGGGCTTGCATTTGCAGCTTCAGGGTTTGCACCGCTAACTGGCTGGCCACCTCACCCCCTTCATGGCCACCAATGCCATCACACACGATGCTCAGGGCCGGAATCAGGAGGGTATGGGGGGGGACTCCCTGGTTGGCCAGATCGTGATCGGTGGGGTAGCAACTATCCTCGTTGTGGGGGTGATTCGGTCCGGGGTTTGTCCCTCCCGCCACCCGTAGCCGCAGGGGCACCTGGGCCGATTGCTGGAGCAGCAGTTGGTTGAGGCGGGCCAAGACCGTTCCCAAGCTAACGGTTTGCGATCGCAGGTCTTCGGCCAGTTGTTGCAACGGGGCCACGATCGCCGGTTGGGCCAGGGGTAACCAGGGTGCCCAGTTGTCCATCAGCGTGGCCAGGGAAGGGGGATAGGGATCGTGGGGGGTATCTTGGTAAAGTTCCAACAGGCGGACACATCCACCCTCCACCCGCACATTTTCCGGGTTGAGCAGACTGGAAACGACGCCCTGTTCCGAAAGGGGGGTCCATAGCGTCAGGATTTGCCAAAACCAATAGACCTGGCGGAGGGCCGTGGCCTGGGGCCAGCGTTCGGTCACCGTCGGCAACAGTTGTCCCGTGGCGCTGATGGGCACCTGATCCAGCAGCAGAATCGCCGCATTGGGATCGGCAGCCAATTCCCACTGGCAAAAGCCATAGGCCACCGGCAGGTGCAGCCGCAGGGGATAGAGATAGAGATAGGGCCGGACGCGATCGGGTAAGTCACGGGGAATCTCTGGCAACATGTGGGGTTGGGTATCCTGCCAGATCTGGGGAGCCACCACCTGGTAGCGATCGGCCACCCGGTCACCCACGGGAATCTGTGCCGCCAGATCGCCCACAGCCCAAAGGTAGCGCGGCGGGTTAACAGTAGCCTCATTCATGATTGCTTTCCCCGCACTTGCCCATACCGCGTCGTCATGCCTATCCTACGGCCCCAGCCTACTTCTGGCCCGCCCGCACACACTGCTCAACCAGGGGAGCCACGCGATCGACATCCTCCCAGCCCAGAATCTCGGTGACTTTCTTCTCCAGGTTCTTATAGGTCCGGAAGAATTCGGCAATTTCATCTAACCGGTGGGAGGCCACATCGCCTAGGGACTTGACCCCTTCGTAGCGGGGGTCCTTGGCCGGTACACACAGAATTTTTTCGTCCCGATCGCCGCCGTCAATCATCAGCAGCATTCCGATCGGACGGGCGGTGATCACGCAACCGGGGAAGGTGGGCTGATCAATCATGACCATACCATCCAGGGGGTCACCATCATCCGCCAGGGTGTTGGGCACAAACCCATAGTCGTAGGGATAGTGTACTGAGGAATAGAGGACACGATCGAGGGCAAAGGCGTTCAAGTCCTTATCAAACTCATACTTATTGCGGCTCCCGGCAGGGATTTCAATCAAAACATTGATCAAACCGGGTTTGGGTTGAGCCGGAATACGGGTTAAATCCACTGAGATTCTCCATCACGACGATCGATTTTCCAGCGTACCGCAATCCTGGTGTGAACGGGCTATTTCCCCAGTTGGTCGGTTGGCACCGTTCAACGGCCCCCAGCCCCATTATCCCCAGCCCCATTATATTGAGGTCCCCTCAACGGGATAGGACTTAAGCACCCGTAGACAGTTGCGCCGATCGGGCAAGCGGCAGTATTCCAAACGGTCTGCGAGAGAGTCCATAATCATCAATCCCCGCCCCCCATCGGCATACAGATCATGCTGCGCCTGAAGTTCCTTGAGCTTTTGCTGAAAATCAAAGGGTGGACCACTATCCCAAATGCAAATTTCAATCCCCTGGGCCTGGAACGTGACGGCGATCGTGACCAGCGTCTCGCGGGGATAGCCCTTATGGGCATGGCGAACCGCATTAGTAAACCCCTCGGCAAGAACGGTTTTGCATTGCACCCAGAAGTGGCTCCAGGCGGGACCACTCATGCCCGGTAGGCAAAGCTGATCGAACCAAACCAGCACAGGGTCCAACGCGGTCAAATCACTGGCAACCTGTAGCTGACTTGACTGGGCAATCGCGGTGGCGTTAATCGAGGAGGGGCGGTTGTCTTCGATCAAATTCGCGTACCAAAGGGGGCATCAAGAAAGGGGGCATCAGAACAGGGTATATCAGGAAAGGGGGATCAGCGAGTCAACCCATCAGCGAGTCAGCAGAGGATATCATCATGGCGCGTAATCATGGCACGTCATCATTCATCCATTCACCCATAACCAAGCCCCCCATTCTGCTCGTTAGCTTGCGGGTAGCTGCTGGCTGAGAGTCTGCTCGAAAGCAGTGCGATCGGGAAAAATCTTAAAGACCCGATCCATACTGGTCAGTTCTAACAGCATTTTCACCTGATCATTAAGGGCACAAATCGCCAGTTGGCAATTAGCCGATCGGGCAAGCTTTAGGCAGGCGACTAAGGCACCCAAGCCAGAACTATCGACAAACGTTGTCTGACTTAGGTCTACCAGGATAGTGCTGACCCCCTGCTTGAGCATCGCACTGACTTTCTCTCGCACTTCGCTGCCAATGCTACTGTCAAGTACGCCGGATGGTTGAATTACTTGAACGCTGGAGGTCATAGGTAGCCCATCTGAATCTACTGCAATCATGTCACCCGAACGGTTAAGCAGATTGACCACTGATTTATCTCAGTAAACCCGTTCCTCATAAACGTGTCAAGGGCAGATGTCAAGAGAGCATGGTAATTGCTTGGGATCAGCAATCGTGCGGGTTCAGGGGGAGGGCACACGGGACTCGGCGCGGTTGCCACGGGTGGCGGCGATCTTCTGGTTCAGAACTTCGAGGGCACGGGCAAATTGGGGATCGTCGAGTGTTCCGATTTTTGCGCCCCCATCACGGGAGAGGGCCTCGATTTGGGCTTCCGTGAGTTCGAGTTCAATATCGGGCTTGATCCCGGCCTTGTTGATGTCGTTCCCGTCCGGGGTGAAGTATTTGGCGATCGTCACCGCTAGACCCGACCCATCCCCCAGGGGACGCACCGACTGCACTAGGCCCTTACCGAAGGTTTTGGTACCCACTAACACGGCGCGATCGTTATCTTGCAACGCGCCGGACAAAATTTCACTGGCACTAGCCGACCCCCCATTCACGAGGACAACCAGGGGTTTATTAGTCAACTGCGAATTATTGGCCCGCTGATGGTCGCTACTGCCCACCCGGCTCACAGTAGACACAATCTCGCCTTCCTTCAGCCAGAGACGGGCAATGCTGACACTGGCCTGGAGCAAGCCACCAGGGTTCGATCGCAGGTCGAGAATGTAGCCGTCCACCTGTTGCCGCTCCAAATCCTGGATGGCTTCCCGCATTTCCTTAGGAGCCAGGGAGCTAAATTGCACGAGGCGAATATACCCCACTTTCCCCCCTGGACCTTCGCGCAGGCTGTAGCGAACCGGGTGGATTTCAATGCGTGCCCGCTTCAGGGGGAAGACCAGTTCTTGATCACCGCGCTGTACCGTCAGGACCACTTCCGTCCCCACCCGTCCCCGAATCAGGTTAACCGCCTGGTTAACATCCATGCCCTCGGTGCTCTTGTTGTCAATTTTGCTGATCACGTCCTTGGGCAGAATCCCTGCTTGGGCCGCTGGGGTATCTTCGATCGGCGAGACCACAATTAGCTTCTTGGTGTCCTCATCCTGGGCCAGTTGAATTCCCACCCCGGTCAACTCACCGGAGGTATCCACCTGCATATTACGAAACTCGTCCGGGTCCATGAAGCGGGTATAGGGATCATCCAGTTTGCCAATCATCTCGCGGATGGCATCATAGGCCGCCGTCTGGTTGGCATAGGAACGGTTCAGATAATCTTTGCGGATGGCTCGCCAATCGACTTGGTTGAAGGTGGCATCGACATAGGTGCGATCGATGATTTGCCACACTTCGTCAACCAGTTCCTTGGGACTTTCGCGGAAAAAGGCCTGACTTTTGGACAGGTGCATCCCCGCCCCAGTGACGGTCACGGCGGTTACCATAAGTGCGGTGGCACCGATCACCAGTCGATTCTTTGTAACGGTCATGGCACTTTCCCTAATGAACAGAGGCAAGGGGGGTATTACGCCCAATTTAGCACAGCTAACCCTTCTGGCTACGGGCGACGACCAGTTTTACAGGTGTCCACCCCCAATATTGAGACGGGGGTTAGGGCCGTTAAGGTTCAACCCAACGACCATCGGCCTTGATCAATTCAATTAACGCCGCAACGCCTTGATCTTCCGGAACTTTGCGAATTTCGTCCCGCCCCCGATAGAGGGAGATATAGCCCGGTTGTTTGCCCACATAGCCATAGTCAGCGTCGGCCATTTCGCCGGGACCATTGACGATACAGCCCATGACGGCAATATTGAGGCCCGTCAGGTGTTGGGTGGCGTTGCGAACCTTGTGCAGCACTTCCTCCAGGTTAAACAGGGTACGCCCGCAAGAGGGACAGGCGACGTACTCCACCATTGTGCGCCGGAGACCAAGGGCCTGCAAGATGCTGTAACACACGGGGATTTCCTTTTCCGGGGCCTCCGTGAGGGAGACGCGGATCGTGTCGCCGATGCCTTCGGCCAGGAGGGTGCCAATGCCGGTGGTAGACTTGATGCGGCCATATTCCCCATCCCCGGCTTCGGTCACGCCCAGGTGGAGGGGGTAGTCCATGCCCAGGGCATCCATGCGTTGCACCATCAGGCGATTGGCAGCAATCATCACCGGCACGCGGGAGGCTTTCAGGGAAATCGTCAGGTTGCGGAAGTCCAGGGATTCGCAGATGCGGATGAATTCCAGGGCCGATTCGACCATGCCAGCGGGGGTGTCGCCGTAGGTGAAGAGCATCCGTTCAGCGAGGGAGCCGTGGTTCACACCAATGCGCATGGATTTACCCTGATCCCGTAGGGAGATGACCAGGGGAGCCAGGGTTTCGCGGATCTTGTCACCGATTTCGTCAAATTCAGTCTGGGTGTATTCGGTGCGATCGGCCTTGGGTTTTTCAAACACATAGAGGCCGGGATTGATGCGCACGTTATCGACGTATTTGGCCACCTCCAGGGCGATTTTCAGGCCGTTGTGGTGAACATCAGCCACGAGGGGGACGTTCTGGTAGGTGCTGATGAGCTTGGCCCGGATGGTCTCCATCGCCTTGGCGTGGGCGAGGCTGGGCACGGTTACCCGGACCACTTCGCAGCCAATTTCGTGCAACCGGCGGATCGCAGCCACGGACCCGTCAATGTCGAGGGTGTCCTCATTGATCATGGACTGGACGACGACGGGATGCTGGCTACCGACAAACACATCCCCGATCGGGACCGATCGCGTTGGGCGGCGGTGGATGGTGGTATCGGTGGCTAGGGGGGAGGCGGGGACAGCGGGTAGAGGGGCCGGTGGGGACAGAGTTTGCATAACGCTGGGGGAAGAACAATCCTGCTTATCAGATTGCCATAAAGGGGGAACGTTGCGGGGGGAATTCCGTCAACCCAAACGCGATCGTTTTCGGGCGATATTAGTGCGATCGGTTGCCCGATCGGGGGTTGCTCGATCGAGGATGGCTGGTGGATGCTGGGGGCGGGGGGCAATCCAGGGGATGGTCATCCCTAAATCCTGGGCATCCTGATTACACTATCTGCACGGTTTTAAGTCTTCACGATTCTAAAAGGAGAAAATTCATGGTGGGTACTTCCCGCAGTTTCAGGCCGCTTCATGGGCGCAAATGCGCAAAACAAGGCCGTGCGCAACAAGGTCGTGCGCAACAAGGCCGTGCGCAACAAGGCCGTGCGCAACAAGGCCGTGCGCAACAACGATGGCGGGCAATGGCCCTAGCCCTAGCGATCGGGATGGGGGGCATGACGGTGATCGGGGGCTACTCGCTGCCGCTCCAGGCTCAAACGGTTTCCCTGTCAAGCTTAACGATCCAGGAACAGGTGGGGGATCAGGTCTATGTGGGCAATCAACGGGTTGGCGTGGGTGGCGAGGTGCGTCCGGGGCAGACGATGCGCACGGACAATGCGTTAACCGGGGTTGAGTTCAATACGGGGGCAGTGGGTCGCCTGGGACGGAACTCGGAGATGGCCTTCGATCGCAATTGTTTCCAACTGAAGCGAGGGCGGATGTTGGTGAGTGGCCCGGTGGTGGGCTGTACGCCGACGGCCCAGATCAGTACGCACAATGCCACCTATTTCTTAAGTGTGGGGGCGGATGGCCGGGAGGAACTTCAGGTATTGGAGGGTGAGGTGACGGTAACGTCCCGTCGTCGTCCAGGGGTTGTGTTGATTAACCTCCAAGAGGGCCAGGATTTGCGCCTGAGTCCCCAGGGGGAGGTGGTGACGGTGAATCGGTTGCCGCGATCGGACTATGATGTCCTGCTTCAGGATGCGCTGCTGAGTGATTTTGATACGAACCTCCCTCGGTTGGTGGTGGTGCGCGATCGCTATGGCGTGCTCTATCCCGGTACGACGTTTCCACTGCGGGTGACGACGGTGCAGGTGACGACGCCGGGCAGTGAGGGATCGATTAACCCGATCGATCTCCAACGGGCGAAAAACCTGGCGCGACAAACCGGGGAGCGGATTAATGGGGGCTTAGGTCGCTACCGTGCAGAAGCATCGATGCATGGACCAGCGGCGGCATCCCCAGTTCAAGTCAATGATGATGGGACAGTAACGTTTAATTTCAAAGGTGGACCACCGGGGTTTACGACCCCAACGGTGGAAAGCGAGATCAAGGTGAATCCAGCGAATTGGACGATCGAGGTGCTGTATAACGGTCCTATTCGTTAGTCGGGATATTGGTATTAGGGGGGTCGGCAGGTTGTCTGCCACCTTCCTTACTTAACGTGAGTTCGATAACAGCCCCATTGCCCTCACTCCCCAGCCCCCTCTCCCCATCCCCCCGTTCGCGGGGGGCCAGGGAGGCAGGGCGAGAGTCCGGCATCATGAGGGTTTTAGGCCCCTTTCCCTGGGGGAGAGGGGTTGGGGTGAGGGGCATCGAACTGACGTTTAGTCAGCGTCGTTTGTAGTCCCGACTTGAGTCGGCACGGCCCGCCATTCGTTACGCTAATGCCGAGCAATGGGACCTAATCCGAGGTTACGATCGCGGCTAAGCGTCCGTCGGCAATTTGGTAAATTTCCGTCAATGCCCGTTGACGTTCCTCATCGGCTGAGTGGCCTAAGCGCTGCTCAAAGGCTTGCAGGATGCTGGTCTTGGTGTGGTTGCGAACGGCAATGATGAACGGGAAGTCAAATTTGTCGCGATAGGCCCGATTCAAGGCTTGGAAACGATCGTATTCCGCTGCTGTTAGCTGATCCAAGCCCACACTGGCCTGCTCTTGAACTGACGCTGCTGCCATTTTGGCCCGACTTCCCAAGTCTGGATGGGCGCGAATCAGGGCCAATTGCTCAGCGGGTGACATCGCCTCGACAACCGCTACCATTGCCCGGTGGAGAGCCGCCCGATCGCGGAAGGGACGTTGGAACCAAGCCTGACGGGCGATCGTCGGGGTGTCTTCAAAAATCGCACCCAGGGTTTGCGTGAAGCTTTCCAGATCCAGTTGATTGAGGTCGGTGAGGGTGTACATGGGCACCGGGGTGAGGTCTGGGGTCAAGTCTGGGGCGACTCAGCCGATTCGGGTTGCGATCGTTGCGGCAATTGCAAAGGCTGCCAGCCCGCCTGCCACTGCGATCGCTCCTTCAGCAGTTGGGCATTAATCCAAAACCGTACCGAGGGATCACAGGTTGCCACCAGTTCCGCAAAGACCCATTGGCCCTGATTCTTGCGATTCACCACCTGGAAATGTCGCCAACCCCAGGTTTCCTGTTGGGCAGTCCACTTGGAACCGACGAGATGGGGAAATTTTTGTTTGCTGGGCATCAGGGCAGTGATTAAGCAGGGGTTTCTAGCCAATATTCCACCAGGTAGCGGGTAAACGGCACCCCCTGGCGAACGACCACTTCCGTATCGTAAAGCCTAAAGCCAAACTTTTGGAACAGTCCCAGACTGAACTCACTGGCCTCCGCATACAGGCGTGGCAGACGGTGGGTGTGGGCATGGGTTAAAAGCCGCTGCATGAGCAAGGAGCCAATGCCCTGTCGGGCACGATCGGGATGCACATACACCGATGCCACATGCCCCGTCGCCCCAATCCCGGCAAACCCCACAATGTCCTGGGCCTCATTGGCCGCGATCGCGACATAGGTGGTTACCCCCAGAATGAATCGCTGAAATGGGGCGAAATCGGTGGCAAAGGCAGCCCAAGCCGTCGTTTGTTCCGGGGTATACGCCTGGGGGGCCGTGGCCAAAACACTCTGACGGTAGAGGTTGGCCAAGGCTGGCACGTCGCTACTTTGGGCACGCCGAATCCGAATCAGGGGGATGATGTCGGTCATTGACACGCGGCTCCTCAGCCTTAGAAATCGACCCCGCGCTTCAATTCCACCCCCTGGTTAGCATAGTGCTTATGGCAAAACACCTCAGAATGGACACTGGCAAGCTCAAAGTAGGCAGGTGGATTCAAACAACGTCCGGTAATGATGACCTCGGTGAAGCGGGGTTTGCGTAGCAGCGCTTGCACGATCGGCTCTTGGGGCAACAGTTCCAAATCGACCGTGGGGTTCAGTTCGTCAAGAATAATGGTTTTGTATAACCCAGAGGCGATCGCAGCCCTGGCAATCTCCCAACCCCGTTCAGCTTCGACGTAATCCAATTCCTGCTGTTGGCCCCGCCAGACGATCGCATCCCGGCCACAGCGCTGATGATCCACCAAGTCCGGGTAGCTCTGACGCAGGGCCGCGATCGCCGCATCTTCGGTATACCCTACCCCTCCCTTGAGCCACTGCATGATCAGCACCCGGTGGGATTTATCCTGACTAATGCCGCGTCCGATCGCCTGCAACGCCTTGCCCAGGGCACTCGTCGATTTCCCCTTGCCGCCCCCCGTATAGATTTCGAGGCCCTCAATACCGTGGCAGTGGCCATTGGCATCGAGGGCTTGGACCGGACGCATTTCCGAATGAAGATCCGCAATCTCGCGCAGGGGGTCGGGAGCCGATCGGCCAGTGGCAATAATTTCCAGGTGTTCCGGCTTCTGCTTCAGGGTTTGCACCACCTCATCCACCGGCAGTAACCCCAGGTCCAGCACAGGATTCAGTTCATCTAGCACCACTACTGAATATAGACCCGACGCGATCGCCCCCTTGGCCACATCCCAACCCCGTTGGGCCTCCAGGCGATCGAAGCGACCAATCTCATCCGGGCCAAAAAATTCCGCCCGTCCCGTACTCACCTGATCAATCAGATGGGGAAACCCCCGCCGCAACGCCTCGATCGCCGCATCTTCATCGTAGGTACGCCCCGGCCCCTTCAGAAAGCGCAGCAGCAGCACCCGACTTTCGCGGGCCGACTGAATCCCCAGGCCGATCGATCGCAGCACTACCCCCAGCGCCGCTTGGGACTTGCCCTTCCCCAATCCGTCATAGACGTGGATCTGACCCACTAGGCGTTCTGGACGCACCTGGACCGTGCGGATGCCAATCCCCGTCCGAGTGGTTGTTCTGGTCATGACTCCTTACTCCCGCGCTGCCAGCCCTACAGCCAAAGTCTAACAGCATTCTACCGGCTTAGCGTTACAGCCGCCGCCCGCCGCCCCCAGAAACACTATCCGTAGCGTCTCGGTGGGGTGAGGGCGGTTCGAGTTTTGTCAGTCAATCAGAGCGTCTCCCACCTTTCCCTTCCCTTCTCTCCTCCCGCCTTCCTTCTGTCCTCTATCGCCTATCTCCCACTTCCCCCGCCGCCCTCCCCAATTCCGCCATCAACCGCTAGGCTAGGAACAACGGGTTGACGAGGGCAGAGAGCGTGACCGCGATCGGTTTGTGGATGCGCTTGTTATTAATACAGGGCCTATTGCTATTGGTCACCATTACGATCGAAAGCTGGGTTCTGCATCGTAAGCAGCAGTGGAGTCAGCGCATTAGCGTGCAGTATGGCACGATCAATAATTTATTTGCGACAGTGCTCGGCTGGTTAGTCTTCTTTTCCATCGAACCTACCCTCAGTACACCCATCCAGGAAATCTTGATTAAACTGAGTCTTTTTGACGAGGAATTTCAAGAACCAGTTTTAGCCCATAATGCCCTATTTATCCTGATTTATATGGCTATTTTTTTGGGAAATGCTATTGTCAAGCGAATTGGCATAGGCTTACTACAAAACCTACTTTCGCCGCCAGAAGCAGTTGTTACTAGTACCAGTACTCCCGCCGCCCCCAAAATCTATCTCTCCTATAAAAAACAACTTGCGAAAAATCGTGAACAAGGACCTGACAATTTGCCCAACCTGAACTCCACCATCATTATTGCTACTTTTCTGAGTCAACTTACTGCTTGTCTCATTCTGTTACTTCTCATTAATTATCTCAGAGTTAGAAACTGGGTTCATCTATGAAAAAGTTTATTGATAATCTAAAAAAAATTGATGATTTTCTCAAAAAGAAACTTGAATTACTGATTCCGCCTCAAACCTCCTCCTGGCAAACCTTTGCGTTAGTCAGTATCTTCTCGTTCATCCTATCAAAACTAGCCAACGCTTTGTTCCTTAAGATTCTCCTGGATATCTTAGGTTGGATCTTTGGGATCATTAGTGTCCATTGGTGGACCTATCAGAATGCGAAAAAAGTGTCGATCGCACAACAATTCTTTATCGGTCCTTGGCTTACCGGTATTTTGGTGTGTTTTGTTTTATTTAAAGGCTGGATACTGACGGATCTGGAGAACGTACTGATCTATACGGCGGCGAGTTGGCCCCTGATTTCGGTAACGATCGCCATTTTGCCTCGGTTACGTGAGCCAGGAGTACGGTTTGCAGCAGCAGAGACAGATGTCAAGAAGCACCAAGAAATTATTGACAATCGTCGGGATATCATGCTGTTGGTTTTGGGGAACTTGATTCTCAGTTGTTGGCTAAGATTTTATTTCATTGTTAACAAGTGGGTTGCCCTAAGTTTTCCGGAGCGCTAAAATAACTGAGTTCTAGCGTTTTATTGCTAGAGGTTTATTGCTAGAACTGATGATTAACTGCCACGGACCGAAGGAGAAATTGACAGTGAATCTGGGTAGATTGTTGGTGATCTCAACCAATGTTTTCCAAGAAGTGATTCGCGATCGAGTCCTGTACCTGATTGCCTTTTTTGCCATTTTCCTGGCTGCTGCGAATCAGCTTCTCCCCTGGGTGGCGGCGGGGGAGGAAGATCGCATCCTGTTGGATCTGGGGATAGCCGCGATCGGGCTGCTGGGATTGGTCGTCACGGTCTTTGTGGGGACCGGCCTAGTCAACAAGGAGATTGACAAGCGCACGGTCCTAGTCATGCTCTCGAAACCCATTAGTCGGGCGGAATTCATTCTGGGTAAACACGTGGGCCTCTCGGCAGTCGTTGCTGTCTTGATCATCGCGACCACGGCCATTTATTTTTTGATCTTAAGTCTGAGTAATATTAGCTACCCGATGATTAGCCTGAGCATTGCGGTTTTCTATCTGTTTCTGGAATTGTCCTTAATCACTGCCGTCGCGATTTTATTTGGGGTTTTTACCAGTCCCTTATTGGCAACCCTGATGACCTTTGCTGTTTACCTGATGGGCCACCTCAGTCGCGACATTTTGGCCCTCGCCGCCCTGAGTAACAATCCTAAGATGCAACAAATTATTGAAGGGTTTTATCTCGTCTTGCCGGATCTGAGTCGCCTCAACTTAAGGAACGAGGCCGTGTATGGTTTCCTGCCAGATCCCATGATGTTGGCATCCAGTGTGGGCTATGCCCTGCTCTATACGCTGCTTTTGCTCCTGCTAGCTAGTTTAATCTTTGCTAGACGACAATTCTAGTTGCTTAAATCTAGTTGCTTAAATCTAGTTGCTTAAATCTAGTTGCTTAAAAAGTCAATTTTATCCCGTTCGTAGTGCTGGCTTTAGCCTGCAATAGCTTGAAACCTGACAACTACCCCGGCGAAACTTTACGTTTACTGTCCTAGGATCGTGATTATTTTTTTCCATGTCTGATCTCATCCTCTTTTGGCATCGTCGCGATCTGCGTTTAACCGATAACCTGGGGTTTGCCCAAGCCTATCAGCGCAGTTCTCGGATGATTGGCGTGTTCTGCTTTGATCCCAATCTGTTGGAACAAGACGATATTGCCCCTGTGCGGATTGCCTATCTCCTGGGCTGTCTCGCATCCCTCCAACGGGACTACCAAACCCTAGGAAGCCAACTGCTGTTCCTCCACGCCGATCCGGTGCAAGCCATCCCCACGATCGCTGCTCACCTGGGTGCCACCTGCGTTGCCTGGAACCAGGATGTGGAACCCTACGCCCGATCGCGCGATCCCCAAGTGGCCGCTGCCCTTCAGGAACAGGGGATTGCCACCCAACAAACCTGGGATCACCTCATGCACGCCCCGGACACGATCGCCACCGCCACGGGGACCCCCTATACGGTCTATACCCCCTTCTGGAAAAACTGGTCCAGCCAGCCCAAAGCGCCGCCCCGCGATCGCCCCTCGGCCCTCCAGGGGTTAACCGCAACGGAACAAGCGCAAGCCGAGCGATCGGGCTGCTTCACCGCTCTGCCCACGGCTCAGGACCTAGGATTTCCCTGGACCGGGGACCTGCTGATCGCACCGGGGGAAGCCGCTGCCCAAGCCATGCTCGCTACCTTTTGCGATCGCGCCCTCAGCGCCTATGCCGAGCAGCGTAATTTTCCGGGCATTGCGGGGACCTCGCAACTGAGTGCTGCCCTCAAATTTGGCGTGATTGGGATTCGGACCCTGTGGCAAGCGGCTAGTGAAGTGGCGACCCAAGCCCGCAGTGAGGAAGCCCTCACCAGCATTCGCACCTGGCAACAGGAATTGGCTTGGCGGGAGTTTTATCACCATGCCCTGTACCATTTTCCGGAACTGGCCCAAGGTCCCTACAATCGCACCTTTGCTGATTTTCCTTGGGAGAATAATGAGGATCATTTTCAAGCCTGGTGTGCAGGTCGAACCGGGTATCCGATCGTCGATGCGGCCATGCGCCAACTCAACGCAACGGGGTGGATGCATAATCGTTGTCGCATGATTGTGGCCAGTTTTTTAACGAAGGATTTACACATCGATTGGCAGTGGGGCGAAAAATATTTTATGCAACACCTGATTGATGGGGATTTAGCTGCTAACAATGGGGGTTGGCAATGGAGTGCCTCCTGCGGTATGGACCCAAAACCCTTGCGGATTTTTAACCCTGCCAGTCAGGCCAGTAAGTTTGATCCGGAGGCCGATTATATTCGCCAGTGGTTACCCGAATTGCGCAGTGTCGAGACGGAAGCGCTGGTCACTGGGAAGATCGATCCAGGGGTGTGCGATCGCTGGGGTTACGTGTCCCCGATCGTCGATCATCGCCAGCAGCAACAGCGGTTCAAGGACCTTTATCAACAGCAAAAAAATCAACAGCAAAAAAATCAACAGCCGAAAAATTAGCCGCTCAAAAATCTTATGGGGTAATATCGTGTCGGAGCAGTTATCACTCTTTTCAGTTCGGGAGCAAGCCCTCAGCACCTACCAGTGCCCAACGGAACCATTGCGGATGGGGTCAACCGCCCTACAAGCCTGGAAACAACGCATTTTTCAATTTCAACAACAGGTTCGCCAAACCCCCGCCCTCACCCAAGGCACCTTGTTCACCCCTCAGGAACCGTCAGCCGCCCCCCCTCTCGATCCCTGGACGATCGATCCCTTTCAACTGCCGCCCCAGAATACCGAATTTTGGCGCGGGCAATTCGAGAACAAGGGCGGAGCCGCCCTATATTTTGTCATCGATGACGAACTCCCCCTCTTGCTCTATGTGGGAGAGACCATTACCGCGAATCAACGCTGGAAAGGTGAACACGACTGTAAACGCTATCTCCAGCATTACCTCGCCGCCCACCGTCCCCACCAACTCCCTGTAGCCGTTAACATTCGCTTTTGGCCCCATGCCCCCCGCGATCGTCGTGCCCGCCAGAAACTCGAACTTGCCCTGATCCAAAAATGGCGATCGCCCTTCAACAAAGAAAACTGGGAACTCTGGGCTACCCCGTTTGTGGGGGAATTTTGAATTTTGAAGGTAACTACTCAAACCGAGGCAGTGGTGATTGAGGGTTACCCGCAAACAGGTTGAACAGAGCATCCAAGACATTGCTCCCCTGCTTGCGCAGAGTCGCCAGATAGCCACGAATGCGACAGAACTGTCTAGCCCCATCCTCGGAACGAAAGCCACCGGCAATCTTGTGCTTCAGTTTCATCATGCGCAGATCCCATTCCGCTTAATTGTTGTCAAAGGGAAGCCTGAAATCCCCCATAAAAGCCAGCACCGCCTCTTGATGCTTCTGCAAACGCTCCAGTAGGTTGCGCGGGGGAGAGCGTTTGGAGCGTCCCCGTTTTTTGACCCTGGTCTTAACGGGCCCAGGAAGCGGATTGGCCGCAAACCCCTCCCCTAAGATGGCTTGATAACGAGCCTCAC